>DGYFR06201__coassemble_226_pt1 | contig 29169 bp, 22 predicted proteins | sample DGYFR06201__metabat2_high_PE_046 | metagenome-assembled genome bin DGYFR06201
GCCAGCCGGAGGGGCTGACGGGCCCAAAGTCGCACGGTGCGGCGCTCGCTAGTCGATGTCGAGCGCGGCGTCGACCTGGCTGCGGAGGAACTCCTCGGCGTCCTTGCGGCCGCGGGAGAGCTCGGCGGCGGCCATGACGGGCACCCAGTAGTGGACCTTCTGCTTGGCGACGTCGGCCTTCTTGGAGAAGACGTCGAGGTACTTCTCGGCGTGGCCGGGGTGATACATCTTGAAGAGGATGTAGGTCATCGCGGCGTCGGCCTCGGGCAGGCCACGGGTGACGTGGGTCCAGTCGCAGGCGTAGAGCGTCCCGTCCTCGGCGACGATCACGTTGGAGGGGTTGAAGTCGCAGTGGCAGATGCTGTGGCCCGGCGCCATGCGGTCGGTCCTCATCTGCAGGTCGTAACGCACGGACGGGTCGAGGTCCGGCGTCTTGCCGACCATGCCGGCGATCTTGGTCTTCTGGTCCTTGAGCAGCTCAGGGGCATGGGTGTTCTGGATCTCAATCTGGAAGTCCACAAACTGCTCGAGGAGCCTGTCGTACTCGTCAGTACCCTCGGCGGCGTCCATGAGGGAGCGCATGGTGACGCCCTCGACGTACTCCGTGGAGAGGGCCCAGGAGCCGTCGGCGGTCTGCGAGACCTCGAGGATCTTGGGCACGCGGACGCCGGCGCCCATGATGCGGGCGACGTTCAGCGCCTCGTTGAAGACGTCAGAGGCGGGCTTGGTGGCCTTGAAGACCTTGACGATGCGGTCGCCGTCACGGTAGACGACCTTGTTGTGACGCTCGACGATGGCCTGCTTGTTCTCAGAAAGTTCCATTGCTGCCTCCTTCTGGGCAACGAGAAGAACGTGTGCGGACTAGTCCTCGTAGGAGCTGGGCTCGCGGCCGTAGAAGGCGTCGAGGTAGAGCTCCTTAATCTCGGACACGAGCGGGTAGCGCGGGTTGGCGCCGGTGCACTGGTCGTTGAACGCGTTCTCGGACATCTCGTCGAGCGTGGCGAGGAAGTCCTCCTCGGTGACGCCAAAGCCGGCGATCGTCTCGGGCACGCCCACGTGGGCCTTGAGCTCCTCGATGCGCGCGATGAAGTTCTCGAAGACCTCCTGATCGTTGCGGCCCTTGATGCCGCAGAAGCGACCCGCCTCGGCGTAGCGCGCGAGGGTCTTGGGGTGGTCGTACTGCGGGAAGGTGCCCATCTTCACCGGGCGCTCGGCGGCGTTGTAGCGCATGACGCGGGTCAGGATGACGGCGTTGGCCAGGCCGTGGGCGATGTGGTGGTAGGCGCCGAGCTTGTGGGCCATCGAGTGGTTAACGCCGAGGAAGGCGTTGGCGAAGGCCATGCCGGCGAGGCAGGAGGCGTTGGCCATGTGGTCGCGGGCCTCGACGTCGGTGCCGTCGTCATAGGCGCGCTCGAGATAGGTGAGCACGAGCTTCATGGCGCGCAGGGCGAGGCCGTCGGTGTAGTCGGAGGCCATGATGGAGACGTACGCCTCGAGGGCGTGCGTGAGCACGTCGACGCCGGAGGCGGCGGTCAGGCCCTTGGGCTGGGTCATCATGTTGTCGGTGTCGACGATGGCCATGTTGGGCAGGAGCTGGTAGTCGGCGATCGGCCACTTGGTGCCGGTCGTGGCGTCGGTGATGATCGAGAAGGGCGTCACCTCGGAGCCGGTGCCCGAGGAGGTGGGGATGGCCACGAAGAAGGCCTTCTGACCCATCTCGGGGAAGGTGTAGACGCGCTTGCGGATGTCCATGAAGTCCATGGCCATGTCCTCGAACTTGGCCTCGGGGTGCTCGTACATCATCCACATGATCTTGCCGGCGTCCATGGCAGAGCCGCCGCCGATGGCGATGATGCAGTCGGGCTCGAAGGCCTTGACCTGCTCGAGGCCGCGCTCGCAGTCCTGGAGCTTGGGGTCAGGCGAGATCGACCAGAAGCTGGAGTAGACGATGCCCTGCTCGTCGAGGGACGCCTCGATCTTCTTGGTGAAGCCGCTCTTGTAGAGGAAGGAGTCGGTGACGATGAAGGCGCGCTTCTTGCCGTAGACCTCGGAGAGCTCGCGAAGCGCCACGGGCATGCAGCCCTTCTTGAAGAAGACCTTCTCGGGAACACGGAACCACAGCATGTTCTCACGCCTCTCTGCGACGGACTTGATGTTGAGCAGGTGCTGGGGGCCGACGTTGCCCGAGACGGAGTTGCCGCCCCAGGAGCCGCAGCCGAGCGTCAGCGAGGGCGGCATCTTGAAGTTGTAGATGTCGCCGATGCCGCCCTGTGCGGCCGGGGTGTTGATGAGGATGCGGCAGGTCTTCATGCGCTTGGCGTGCTCGGCCATCTTCTCGGTCTCGCGCGTGTCGATAAAGAGCGAGCTCGTGTGGCCGTACCCGCCGTCGGCGATGAGGCGCTCGGCCTTGGAGAGGGCGTCCTCCCAGTTCTTGGCGCGGTACATGCCGAGGATGGTGGTGAGCTTCTCGTGCGCCCACGGCTCGGAGGGCTCGACGGACTCGACCTCGCCGATGAGGACCTTGGTGCTGGCCGGGACGGAGACGCCGGCGGCCTCGGCGATCTTGGGGGCGGGCTGGCCGACCATCTTGGCGTTGACGCCGCCGTTGACGATGACGGTGTTGCCGACCTTGGCGATCTCGTCTCCCTGGAGGAAGTAGCAGCCGCGCTTCTCGAACTCGGCCTTGACCTTGTTGTAGACCTTGTCCAGGACGATGACGTTCTGCTCGGTCGCGCAGATCATGCCGTAGTCGAAGGTCTTGGAGTGGATGATCGAGTTGACGGAGAGCTCGATGTCGGCCGTGTCGTCGATGATGGCGGGGTTGTTGCCCGGGCCGACGCCGAGGGCGGGCTTGCCGGAGGAGTAGGCGGCGTTGACCATGCCCGGGCCGCCGGTGGCGAGGATGATGTCGGCGGAGCGCATGAGCTCGGAGGTCATGTCGAGGGACGGCACGTCGACCCAGTCGATGATGCCCTTGGGGGCGCCGGCGGCCTCGGCGGCCTCGCGCACGATGCGGGCGGCCTCGGCGGTGCACTTGCCGGCGCGCGGGTGCGGGGAGATGAGGATAGCGTTGCGGGTCTTCAGGCAGATGAGCGTCTTGAAGATGGCCGTGGAGGTGGGGTTGGTCGTCGGGATGACGGCGGCGACGAGGCCGAGCGGCTCGGCGATCTGCTTGTAGCCGAAGGCGGGGTCGTCGGAGATGACGTCGCACGTCTTCATGTTCTTGTACTTGTTGTAGATGTACTCGGAGGCGTAGTGGTTCTTGATGACCTTGTCCTCCATGACGCCGTAGCCGGTCTCCTCGACGGCCATCTTGGCCAGCGGGATGCGGGCCTTGTTGGCGGCCATGGCGGCCTCATAGAAGATCTTGTCCACCTGCTCCTGGGTGAACGTCGCGAACTCGGCCTGCGCGGCTCGCATCTCCTTGATGCGCTCCTGCAGCGCCTCGACGCTGTCAATCGGGGTCCTGACGATGTCTGCCATGCGTTCCTCCTATTTCTCGGACCGCCGGGCATGGGGCCCTGCGGTCGTACAAAGGACGGTCGGACAATGCGTCGGGCACGCATTTAGTCAAAGTATAGTGCAGATTGGGCGAGAAGCGCGGCGGCGCCGGGCGGCATCAGCCGAGAAGCGCCTCAAGCTCCATGACCTGCTCGCGGGCGTCCCGCCCGTCCGCCTCCCAGAGGCGCCACTCCCCCGCCGAGCGATACGCGACGCGCGGGCCGAAGCCGCAGGCGAGCTCGCTGGCGGCGCGGGGGAAGTCGGGGTCCTGCTTGAGCCCCGGGTAGCGGACGGCCTCGACGCGCGGGTGGCACGCGAGGTAGTTGGCCACGACCTGGGCAGAGTCTGACACGGCCCTCCACCGCTCCCGCCCGAGCCTGGACGAGAGCGCCTGGAGGGCCGTGAGGTCGAGGTACTTCTCGACGACCTGGTCCACGGCTAGCGGCGCTCGGCGATCTCTGCCGTGACGTCGGCGATGAAGTCGTCGAGGCCGGCGACGTGCGTCTCGTTGCTGCGGTCGCGCACGGAGATGGTGCCCGCCTCGACCTCCTGCTCGCCGAGGATCAGCATGTACGGCGGACGGTCGACGTTGCGGGCCTCGCGGATCTTGTAGCCGATCTTCTCGTCGCGCTCGTCGAGGACCGCGCGGATGCCGGCGGCCTCCAGGCGCTCGGTGACGCCGCGCGCGTAGTCGCGGCTCTTCTCGGACACGGGCAGGACCTTCACCTGGCAGGGGGCGAGCCACGTGGGGAACTTGCCGGCGAAGTGCTCGATCAGGATGCCGATGAAGCGCTCGATGGAGCCGAAGCACACGCGGTGCAGCATGATGGGGCGCTTCTTGGAGCCGTCGGCGTCGGTGTACTCGAGGTCGAAGTTGAGCGGCATCTGGAAGTCGAGCTGCACGGTGCCGCACTGCCAGGTGCGGCCGAGCGAGTCCTCGAGGTGGAAGTCGATCTTAGGACCGTAGAAGGCGCCGTCGCCCTCGTTGACCACGTACTCCTTCCCGAGGCGCTCGAGCGCGACGCGCAGCGCGGACTCGGCGCGCTCCCAGTCCTCGTCGGACCCCATGGAGTCGTCGGGGCGGGTCGAGAGCTCCAGGTGATAGGTGAAGCCGAACTTCTGGTACACCGAGTCGATGAGGTTCACGACGCCCACGATCTCGTCGGTGAGCTGGTCGGGGCGCACAAAGAGGTGCGCGTCGTCCTGGTTGAAGCAGCGCACGCGGAAGAGGCCGTGCAGCGCGCCGCGCATCTCGTGACGGTGCACGAGGCCGATCTCGCCGGCGCGGATGGGGAGCTCGCGATAGCTGTGCGGCTTGGAGGCGTAGACGAGCACGCCGCCCGGGCAGTTCATCGGCTTGATGCAGTACTCCTCGTCGTCGATGGTGGTGGAGTACATGTTGTCCTTGTAGTGGTCCCAGTGGCCGGAGGTCTCCCACAGGCTCTTGCTCATGATCTGCGGCGTGGAGATCTCCACGTAGCCGGCGGCGCGGTGAATCTCCCGCCAGTACTGGAGCAGCTCGTTCTTGAGAATCATGCCGTTGGGCAGGAAGAACGGGAAGCCGGGCGCCTCGTCGCGCATCATGAAGATGTCCATCTCGCGGCCGATCCTGCGGTGGTCGCGCTTCTTGGCCTCCTCGAGCAGGCGCAGGTGCTCGTCGAGCTCCTCCCTCGTGGCGAAGGCGGTGCCGTTGACGCGCGTGAGCATCTTGTTGTTCTTGTCGCCCTTCCAGTAGGCGCCCGAGACGCCCGTGAGCTTGAAGGCCTTGAGGGCCTTGGTGTAGGTGAGGTGCGGGCCCACGCACATGTCGACGTACTCGCCCTGCTGGTAGAAGGTGATGCGCGCGTCCTCGGGAAGGTCGCCGATGTGCTCGACCTTGTACTTCTCGCCACGCTCCTGCATGAGGGCGACGGCCTCGGCACGCGGGAGCTCGAAGACCGTGAACTTGAGGTTCTCCTTCACGATCCTCTTCATCTCCGCCTCGATGGCCGGGAAGTCCTCCTCGGAGATCTTCTGGCCCTCGGGCAGGTCGATGTCGTAGTAGAAGCCGTTGTCGGTGGCCGGGCCGTAGGCGAAGTCCGCCTCGGGGTAGAGGCGCTTGACGGCCTGGGCCATGATGTGGGCGGCGCTGTGGCGGACGACGTGAGTGAGCTCGTCGGCGGGGCACTCGTCAACGTGACCGTCGTTGTACAGGACCTTCATGGGAGACACCTTTCTGGCAGGGGGTGCGAACAACAAAAACGCCCGCGCGCCGCCGCGGCGACGTCAGGCGATATGCGGCGCCTGCCCGGGCACGCGGCCGGGGATGGGCAGACGCCTAGATAGTCTGCGTTCGAACGAAATGTGCGACGGCGTGGCGCATCTGGGTCCTTCGTCTTGGTTGCACCCCTTAGGTTTACCACAAGTGGGCGGCGATATTCGCCGGGACGCGGATTTGCCGCATCATGCCGCGGGGCGTCCACACACGAAGCGGGCCCCGCTCGACGGAGCGGGGCCCGCGAACCGGACTCCTTGGCGCGCTACTGCTGGATGCGGGTGCGGCAGTAGGGGCAGACCTTCCAGTCGGCGTTGAGCGGGCGATGGCAGGTGGGGCAGACGTTGCGGACCTGCGTGTTGCAGATCGGGCAGACCACGAAGTCCCGGTCGATCGGCGCGCCGCACTTGGGGCAGATGCCGTAGTGAGAGAGCTGGTGCTCGCGCAGGGCGATGTCGAGGTCCTGCTCCTCGCGGTCGATGAGATAGGAGCTCGGGCGCAGGATGACGTAGGCGAGCAGGCCCACGATCGGGATGACGGAGATGATGGCCCACATCCACCAGGGCTCCGCGCCGCGGCGCTGGGCGTCGCGGATGACGTAGACGATGGAGAGGATGTAGAGCATGACGACGCACACGACCATGAGGTAGAGGACCATGCGGACCTCGGGGGTGATGAGCTGGTCGAGAAGTTCTTGCATGTCGGGGACTCCTTCTGACGTCGGGCGCTGCGTCGCGCCGCCACATACAAGCGAGATTGTAGCAAAAGCTACCGGAAGAGGCCCGCAAGCTCCCCCGCAAGCGTGATTGAGCCGCAGGCGACGTAGCTTTCTCCACACAATGCCGACTTCGCGGCGCCGACCGTCGGGTACGTGCCGACCACCTCGACGCCGGCGGCGGCGAAGGCACGGGCGAGCTCGGTCGCCGGCAGCGCGCGGGGGCTGGCCGTCTGCGTGACGGCGACGCGCGGGAACGCGGCGGCGAGCAGGGCGACGATGCCGTCGACGTCCTTGTCGGCGAGGACCGCGGCGAGAAGGATGGGGCGCTCGGCCCGCTCGGGCGCGACGTCGGCGAGGGCCTCGAGGAACGCCTCGACCGACTGCGGGTTGTGGCAGGCGTCGATGAGCACGGGCGGGTCGGGCCGCAGCAGCTGGAAGCGCCCGGGCGTCGGGCACCGGACGACGGAGGTGAAGAGCGCGTCGGGGTCGAGGGCGCGACCGAGGTGGGCCTCCGCGAGGGCGACGGCGCAGGCGATGTTCTGGGCCTGGTAGGCGGGCTTGAGCGCCGCGAGCTCGGCGTAGGTGGCGCGCGGCGTCGTGACGGAGAGCTCCAGCGGCCCCCCGAGGCGACGCGGGCGCTTCGTGACCTCGAAGCCCGGGCGGACGGGAACGACCCCCGCCTCCCGAGCGCGGTCGAGAAAGACGTCCTCGACGCCCCTCGGCCGTGCCGTCCCGGCCCCCAGGACGCAGGCGCGACCCGGCTTTATGATGGCGGCCTTCTCGCCGGCGATCTCCTCGAGGGTGTCCCCGAGGATGCGCGTGTGGTCGAGCCCGATGCCCGTCACGGCGACGGAGCGAATCGACTTCGCGGCCGAGGTGGCATCCCAGCGCCCGCCCAGGCCGCACTCGAGGACCGCGACGTCGACGCCCGCCTCCGCGAACACCACCATGGCGGCGACCGTGAGCGTGTCGAACTCGGTGATGTCGTAGGGCCGATCCCCCGCGGCCGAGCGGCGCGCGTTGACGCGCTCGCCCGCCACACGCGCCGCGGCGACGCCGCAGGCGAAGGCCTCCTCGGAGACGGGACGTCCGTCGACCTCCATGCGCTCGGTGTAGCTCACCAGCTCGGGCGAGGTGTAGAGGGCGACCCTCAGCCCCTCCCCCGCGAGGATCGCCGCGGTGTAGCGCGCCGTCGACGTCTTGCCGTTGGTGCCCGCGACCTGTACGCACTCGAAGGCGAGATCCGGGTCGCCAAGCTCGGCGAGCATGTCCTCGACGGGAGCCAGGCTCGGGTTGACACCGAAGCGCAGACTCCTCTCAAGCACGCCCACGGCATCAGAGAAGCCAGATCGTGGAACGGGGAAAGGAAGGCGGTAACTCATGGCTGCTCCAGCGTTGTCACGGGCGTCGAGTGCGCAGGCCCGGGCGGGCTAGACCTCGAGGCCCAGAAGATCGTAAACATCGGTAATCAGGGCGGTCGTACCGAGAATCACCACGGGCAGCCCGCACGACCGGGCATGGGCGAGCGCCTCCGCGAGGTTATCACAAAAGGTGGCACCCACCCCCGCAGCACGCACGACGTCGGCCTGACGTGCGTCGAAGCGATAGTGGGCGTTGCGCGCACGAACGAGCACCACCTCAGCCGCAACCCCGCACATTCCGAGCGCTACGCCGAGATAATCCTTATCGCTCGGGATGCCCAGCACGACGACCGCTCTCTCGACGCCGAGCTCGCGCAGCGCCATGCGGACCTCTCGGCAGCTCGCCCGATTGATGCACGCATCGAGGAGCGTAAGGGGGTCGTGGCCCACGACCTCCATTCGCCCCGGTATGCGCAGGGTGCCCAGGGCGGTGCGCACCTCGTCGTCGAGCATCCCGAGCGCACGTCCGGGGCCCGGGGTCACGTCACCGCCACAACGGACCCGCCCCAGCATGGACGCCGCAAGGGCGAGGGCGAGGGCGCAGTTGCGCGCCTGGAACGAGCCGAGCACGGGAAGCCGCACATCAGATAGGCGCGCTTCGCCGAGGCGCACGTCAAAGACGAGGAGGCCCCCTTCGTAGCGGACGTTCTCGGCCTCGAAATCGCGACCGTACACCCTCAGCTCGCACCCGACCCGCTCGGCTCGCTCCCTCAAGACGCCCATCGCCTCCTCGCTCTGCGGGCCGGAGAATGCCACCCTGACCCCCGTGCGCATCACGTGCGCCTTGTCCGAGGCGATGGCGCGCACCGTCGGCCCAAGCTCCCGCGTGTGCTCGAGAAAGACGGTGTTGATGGCGGCGAATTCGTGGCAGACGTTGTTCACGTCATCATAGCGAGCTCCCTTCCCACACTCGAGCACGTTGACCTCGCACCCTGAGCGTCGGAAGTGCTCGAGGGCGAGCGCGGCCTGGATGCCCATGGGGCTGAGATAGCGTCCCGGGGGAATCCGGGAGATCACGCCCCTGAGCTCGGGCTCGAGAGACTCGAGGCACGAGACGAGCTCGCCATCAGAGATGGACCTGCCGTTCACGCGAAAACGCTCGTTGAACGACCGAACATGCGGGCTCGTCATGGAGCCCGTCGTAAGCGCACAGCCGAGCGCGCAGGCAGTCATGCGAACGACGGAGCCCTTCCCCTTACTCCCCGTCACGACAGCGCATGGGGCGCCCGAGAGCCGCTCGAGCAGGGGGGCGCTGTACTCCGGATGGCGCTTGGCCGAATCCGGGTCCTCGTAGCGCAGCATGCCATCAGCCGCGAGATACGACTCATACACGAAGTCCTCGGCCTCTTGCCGGTCTATCTCAGATCGCCCCCGATCACGTCAATCATGGCCCCGGCGACATTGACCCCGGTGGCCGCCTCCAACCCGGAAATCCCCGGCATGACGTTGATCTCGCAGAACACGTACCCACCCTCTCCATAGAGCAGGTCTATGCCCACGAAGTCCAGCCCCGTCTGCTCGTAGACGTCGCGGGCGACGCACTCGAGGGCATCGTCGACGCGTCTGGCGCTCACCTCTGCCCCGAGTGCGACGTTCGCCCGGAAGTCGCACTCCGAACGGCGCTCCATGCAGGCGAGCGGAAGCCCGCGAACCGCAAACAGTCTCAGGTCGCGACCCGCACTCGATGAGACGAACTCCTCGAAGACCAGCTCCCTGTCGGCACCGAAGCGCGAGGCGAGAAGTGCCATGTCTGCCTCCGACGAGACGAGCTCGACCTCCGCTCCCTGCGAGCTTGCGAGCCCCTTTGCCACGAAGGGCACCCCCAGAAGCGACGCCATGCGCTCAAAGCCCTGTCCAGGGGTTCCCAGGACCCATCGAGGAATCGTGAACGCCTCCGATCGGATGGACACGAGCTGCTCGTACTTGTCGACGAAACGCTCAAAGGGAACGGGGGAGTTATAGGCACGCGGAGCGAGCCGGCCGAGCTCCCGCTTGAGATGACCCCACTTGTAGCGATTGATGACGAAGTCGCGCGGCTTCAGAGCCTCGTCGTCGTGCCGGAGGGCACCGTCCACGACCTGCGTGTCGAGCACGCCCACGACGCGCAGGTCGATCCCGCACCCCTGTGCCTCCTCGACGAGGCGACGGGTGGTGTACGCCCCCGCCATGTCGTCATACCTCTCGACAAGGTAGCCACGCGCCCTCATTTGACCTTCGCCCTCTCCGAGAAGAGCGCGAAGTAGATGATGAGCGGCACACACACCAACGACACGAGAAGCCCGACGGGCGGGTCGGTGAAGATCTGCGCCAAGGTAAGAATCGTCCCCAGAATCACGATCACCTGCTCCTCGGAGTGGAGCGAGAGGATGTAGCCCATGTCCCGGGAAACGGACACTATGTCGTTCACGCTGTCGAGTCCGAGCGACATCCTCGCGGGGGCGGGAATCCCTATGGAGCAGTCGTCGAGCCCGGGATCGCCAAGGACGCGCAGACTGTCCGATCTGCCCGCAAAGGTCACGACGACCTTCCCGTGGTCATCGACTCCGAGCAGGCTCATCATATAGGGGCTCAAGCGCGCCACCCTGTGCGCGTCGTCGGGAAGCGAGGTCCACGTCGCGCGCAGGCTGTACGACGAGCTTCCGACGACACGCTCGAGAATGCGCACCCTCCACCGCGACGCCACGGGACGATGATGCTCACGGTTGGACCGCGGCCAGCGCACGAGCTCGATTCGACCCACAAGCCCAAGGTCACGCTGGACGTCCGAGAGCTCCCGCAGGTCCTCGTCCTTGACGCTCTTGGTTTTCAGGAACATGAACGCACCGTCAGACGAGCGTTCGTAGCATCGCCGCATCAAATCCCGGTGCTCGGCGGAAAGTGCGTCGACCAGATGGGGGAACTCCTCGGCACGGATGGCACCCAGGGGAAGGTCGAGAAGGCCGAGCAACTTCCTGTAGTAGCGCGGCACCATGACCTTCTCGCCCTGGACCCTGCCGTCGTCCCCATAGTCGCTGCTGTCGACCTCGATGGGGAGGGAGGTGTCCGAGATGCGATTGTAGAGCGCATACGAGAAACCGCCCGATGCGTGGCTCTCGTCGACGAGGCGATCGTGGAGAGCGCTCGAGAGGGTCACGCAATCGAGTCGGTCTGCCCTCGGGACGCCAACGGCAAATGTCTCTCGGACCGGGAGGGACACCACGACGGCCGCACCGTAGAGCGAGGCGTCGACCTGACGCCCGCACACCTCCCGGATCAGGCGGTTTGTCAGGGCGGCGAACTGACCCTCCTCGGCCTCCGGGGGATCGTCCGGAGAATCCGCAGATTCGTCGGCCGGGGGCTCGAGGCGCACGAACGCCTTCGCCCCCCTGCCCGTCGCACCCTGAACGCAAACGAGCTCGTGGTCAGCGAGGCAGGCCGGGAGGCTGGCGGACGACATTCTCACCACGTCCTGCGGAACCTGGCACGACGTCGGCCGGATCCGATAGGCCTCCATACAGGAAGACCCCCAGTCGAGCGCGGAGAGAGTCCGGATGGCGGCCTCAAGGCCGCGCACCAGGGCGAGAAGCGCCTCGGGCTCGTCGAGCGAGCGGTAGCGGGCGTTCACCTCGAGCTGTATGCAGTCGGTCCTCGTGGCCGCTGCCACATTCCTGGTCACAGTGTTCTGGGAGCCGGCGTCAAAGAGGCGGTTTCTCCAAACGTCCGTCGTCACGCCCTCGAGACCCTCGAACTCATGCTCGAGCGAAAAGCGTAGAAGACGCGCAATGAAAGGGTGGTCATGAAGCGACGGGTCCCCTCGGCCGTCGGGGCCTGGAGCGGTCCCGAGCTCCACCGCGAACGGCCGGTCCGCGGAGCTGCCATGCAGGTCGACGAGAACCCTGATGCCATGACGCTGAACGTACCTGATGAGCGCACCCTGATACGGATTCGAGGTCGGCTCGTCATAGTTCGGGTCACCACCGCAGCTCGAGGCGGCATAGACGACGTGGCATCCCGTCAGACGACCGAGCAGACGGGCAATCGCCCCCGTCAGCAGCTCGGCAGGCTTGGCCCTGCCCTCACGCACCTGGTTGACGGCATGGGGTGCCGACACCATGACAGGAACGGAGCCACCTTGGAACCGCACGGCCCCGCACCCGCGTCCTTCGTATCCACGGGCGGCGAACGGACGCTCGAGTCGAGCAAGAAGGCGAATGATATCCGTGTCGCTCATAATGCAACCTTTCTCAGCACGGCGCCGTGGAGAGGAGCGTCCGTCGTGAGTTCTTGCCGAGCGCCCCTCTCGGCAAGCCGTCTTGGCACCGGATGTTCCCCGCCGTGGCGCCGTGCGGGTAGACGCTACAGCCCGAGCAGGCGCAGGGCCTCCTCGCGGGTCTTGAGGTCGCGGAGGCAGCCGCGCACCGCCGAGGTCGTGGTGAGCGCCCCGGCGGCTCGGATCCCGCGCATCGTCATGCAGGTGTGCTCCGCCTCGAGGACCACGAGCACGCCGAGCGGGTCGAGCTCTCGCACCATGGCGTCGGCGATCTGGCCGGTGAGACGCTCCTGCACCTGGAGCCGGCGCGCATACCCGGAGACGCATCGCGCGATCTTGGAGAGCCCGGTGATCCTGCCGTCACGCGGGATGTAGCAGACGTGGGCCCGCCCGGTGAACGGCAGGATGTGATGCTCACACAGGGAGGAGAACGGGATGTCCTTGACAATCACCATCTCCTGGTTTCCGGGCTCGTGGAACTGTCTGCGCAGGTGGGCGCCCGGGTCCTCCTGCATGCCGCCGAGAATCTCCTCGCAGGCGCGCGCCACGCGGTCGGGCGTGCCGAGAAGCCCCTCTCGGTCCGGGTCCTCCCCGATCGCGAGCAGAAGCTCGCGCACGGCGGCCTCCACGCGCGGGCGGTCCAGCGTCTTGAAGCTCAGGTCATCTGACATCTAGCGAACCATCCTCTCGGCGGCCTCTACCACATGCTTGGCGAGAATCGCGGTGGTCACGGCACCGATCCCCCCGGGAACGGGCGTGATGGCGCCGACGATGTCGCGCACGGCGTCATAGTCTACGTCACCCACGAGCCGACCGCTCCCCTCGTCCCAGTTGATGCCGACGTCCACGACGGTCTGCCCCGCGCGCACGCACGACGCCCCCACCATGCGCGGACGACCCGCAGCGACGACGAGGACGTCGGCAGCGCGGCAGGCTCCGGCGAGGTCGCGCGTCCTCGAGTGGCACATGGTCACGGTGGCGTCGCGGTCCTGGAGCATGAGCGAGACGGGACGGCCGATCACGAGCGAGCGACCGACGACGGTCACACGCGCGCCCGACAGGGCCACGCCGTAGTGGTCGAGCACCGCGAGCACGGCCTCCGCCGTGCAGGGGGGAAAGCCGCGGCCCCGGCCGGTGAGGGTGCCGTAGAGCGAGGCGGGCGTGGCGCAGTCCACGTCCTTGTCGGGTAAGAGCAAGGCGCAGACGGCCTCCTCGTCGAGGTGCTCCGGAAGCGGGCGGAGGAGCAGGCACCCGTGGACGGCAGGGTCGGCGTTGATGGCCGCGACCTCGTCCAGCAGGTCTTGCGTTGAGCAGTCGGCAGGGAGGGTCACGCGCCGCGCCGCGATCCCGACGCGCTCGCAGCGCTTGAGCGCGCCGCGCTCGTAGGAGAGGTCGTCGGCGCGCTCGCCCACGCGCACGACGGCAAGCGTGGGCGTGACGCCGAGCGAGCCGAGGGATGCCGAGCGGACGGCCAGTCGCTCGGTCAGGGCGGAGGCGACGCTCGCGCCGCGCAGCTCGAGCGCCATCAGCGGACAGACCTCTCGGCGTGACGCCGCACGAGGGCACGCGCCCGCGGCACGAACTCGTCCAGCATCTCGGCGCACGCGGACTCGATGCTCGCCGTCGTGTCGTCATGAGGCAGGCCGTCGGTGTTCACGTAGACGTTGACGCTGGCCGCCTGGAGCGCCGCGGCGGCGAGGACGGCACCGCATGCGACGTCGGAGACGAGCAGCCGGGAGCAGATCCCGGACATCTCCTCGAGCAGCACGATGGCGCGGCAGCACTCCCCCATCATCGCGAGCGGCGCCATGCAGGCGTCCCTGGTCGCCGCCTCGATCGCCGCGCGGCGGCGCGGGTCGTCCCGCGGCAGGGCGTAGGCCTCGAGCAGGGGCGAGAAGCCCGTGGCATCGTCCTCGACGAGCTCGAGCAGCCTGAAGCGAACGTCCTCGGCGTCCTCCATGACGCTGGCGAGCGCGCCCTCGACGGCGGCATAGCGGGGCTTGCCCACGGTGAGGGCACCCGCCATGGAGCAGAGCGCCGCAGCCAGCGAGCCGGCGAGAGCCGCCGCGCCGCCGCCGCCGGGGACGCCGTCGCTCGAGGCGAGCCGATCGGCGAACTCCTCGCAGCTCAGCTCCGTGAGCCTCTCTTCCACGAGACCCCCTCGCCTAGAACAGGCCGACGATGCGGCCGTCGGGCGTGACGTCGATCTTCTCGGCGGCGGGAACCTTGGGAAGGCCCGGCATCGTCATGATGTCGCCGGTGAGCGCGACGATGAACCCGGCGCCGGCGGACACCTTGAGGTTGCGCACCGTGATGCGGAATCCCCGGGGAGCGCCGAGCTTGGCCTGGTCGTCGGAGAAGGAGTACTGGGTCTTGGCGACGCAGATGGGCAGGCCACCGAAGCCCTGCTCCTCGAGCTGGCGCAGCTGCTTTGCCGCGGAGCTCGTAAAGTCGACGCCGTCGGCGTGGTAGACCTTGGTCGCGATGGCGGCGAGCTTGCCCTCGATCGTGTCGTCGAGCTCGTAGGCAAAGCGGAAGTCGCTGGGCTCGTCGCAGAGGCGCACGACCTCGTCGGCGAGCGCGCGGCCGCCCTCGCCGCCCTTGGCCCAGACCTCGGAGAGAGCGACGTTGACACCCAGCTCGTTGCACTTGCGCTCGACCAGCGCAAGCTCGGCGGCGGTGTCCGTCGGGAAGGCGTTGATCGCGACGACCACGGGCAGGCCCCAGACGTCTCGGATGTTGGAGACGTGCTGGAGGAGGTTGGGCATGCCCGCCTCGAGGGCCTCGAGGTTCTCGGCCCCCAGGTCGGACTTGGCGACCCCACCGTTGTACTTGAGGGCGCGAACGGTGGCAACGAGCACCACGGCGCTCGGACGGATGCCGGAGTAGCGGCACTTGATGTCCAGGAACTTCTCCGCGCCGAGGTCGGCGCCGAACCCCGCCTCGGTGACGACGTAGTCGGCGAGCTTGAGGGCCGTCGTGGTCGCCTCGACGGAGTTGCAGCCGTGCGCGATGTTGGCGAAGGGGCCGCCGTGGACGAAGGCGGGGTTGCCCTCGAGGGTCTGCACGAGATTGGGCTTGATGGCGTCCTTGAGCAGCGCGGCCATGGCGCCCTCGGCGTGGATGTCGGCCACGGTCACGGGCCGTCGGTCATAGGTGTAGGCGATGACCATGCGGGCGAGGCGCGCCTTGAGGTCCATGAGGTCGGTCGCGAGGCAGAAGACGGCCATGACCTCGGACGCGACGGTGATGTCAAAGCCATCCTGTCGCGGCGTGCCGTCCGCCACGCCGCCCAGGCCGTCGACGACGTTGCGCAGCTGGCGGTCGTTCATGTCCACGCAGCGCCTCCACACGACGCGGCGCGGGTCGATGCCGAGGGCGTTGCCCTGCTTGATATGGTTGTCCAGCATCGCGGCGCAGAGGTTGTTCGCGGCGCCGATGGCATGGAAGTCTCCGGTGAAGTGCAGGTTGATGTCCTCCATGGGGACGACCTGGGCATAGCCGCCGCCCGCGGCGCCCCCCTTGATGCCGAAGACCGGGCCGAGCGAGGGCTCGCGCAGCGCGAGCATGGTGCGGCGACCGGTGAGGTTGAGCGCGTCAGCGAGGCCGATGGAGGTCGTGGTCTTGCCCTCTCCCGCGGGCGTCGGGTTGATCGCCGTCACGAGCACGAGCTTGCCCCGGAGCGGGCGGTCGGCGAGCGAGTGGATGTCGACCTTGGCCTTTGTGCGGCCGTACGGCTCGATCATGTTCTCAGTGAGGCCCGCCCGTCTCGCCACCTCAAGGATGGGCAGCATCTCCGCCTCCTGGGCGATCTGGATGTCGGACTTGAACTCGGCCATGTGCGTCCCCCTCGAACGGCAGTAGAGACCTCTACTATAGCGCGCGGAGCGCGGCGCCGGGCGGGATGCCCCCCTAGCGCGCGCGAGCCACGCTCTCGCGCTCCACGAGCTTGGGCGCGATGCGGATGGCAACCGGCTGGTAGCCCGGCGCGGAGCCAAGCAGCGCGTGCTCCACGGCCGTCCGCCCGCGGGCGAAGAGGTCAAAGCTCACCGTGGTGAGCCGGACGTGCGGCATCATCCTGGTCAGCGAGTCGTCGACGCCGACGACGCTCACGTCCTCCGGGACGCGGCGACCGGCGTCCGCGAGGGCCTCCCACACGCCGACGGCCATCTGGTCGTTGGCGGCGTAGACCGCCGTGACGTCGGGGTCGCGCGCGATCTGCCAGCCAAGCTCGTAGCCGCTGTTCGCGGTCCAGTCGCCTCGCAGCGGCTCGGTGACGCGCAGGCCCCGTGCGACGAGCTCGTCTCGCCAGCCCCGCTCGCGGAAGACCGAGTCGACGGAGTAGAGGGGCCCGCTCACGAAGCGAATCTCTCGGTGCCCGCGCGAGGTGAGGTGCTCCATGATGAGACGGGAGCACGCGTACTGGTCGGAGTCGATCGTCGTGCAGCATGGGTGCTCGTACATGGAGAGCAGCACGGTGGAGATGCCGGGATGAGGCACGAACTGCTCGAAGTCGCTCGCCTTGATGCTCATGCTGATGACGAGGGCGTCGATGGGCAGCGCGATCATCCGCCTGGTCGCCTCGGCGAGCGAGAGCGGAACCCGGTCGTCCATCTCGAGCGTGGTGACCGCGTAGCCCATCTCGCCCGCCGCCGAGAGGATCCCCTTGATCGTTGCGAGGTTCCCGAACTGGTCGACGTTGTACAGGCACAGGCCGAGCGAGTTGTACCGTCCGCTGCGCAGGGACTTTCCGGCGAAGTTGGGCCTGAAGCCGAGCTCGCGGATGGCGTCGAGCACGCGGGCGCGCGTCCGCTCGCTCACGTTGGGATGACCGTTGACCACGCGCGAGACGGTCTGCTGGGAGACCCCGGCGGCGCAGGCGACCTCCGCCATGGAGACCGGGCGCGCCTCGGGGCAACTGGACCCCCGCCCTGCCATGCATCCACCCCCGACCGCTCGCGAACAGTTTGCGGACCAACGGCGAAAAACTCGCCGCATCGGGCAACGTGCCCTATGTGTACGTTAACATCTTGTTGAGGTCCGACTGGGGCTCGTTCGCGTGCAGACGGTGAGCGGCGCCCTTCCGCACCGTCTGCGACAGGAGGGAGCACGGTCATGGAGGTCTCATCGTTCGGCACGGCGCCCGAGGGAGCGCAGGCGTACGTCTACGAGCTCGCGAGCGAGCATGCCCGCGTGCGCGTCTCTGACTTCGGGGCGACGCTCGTGGGGATCGACGTGCCCGACCGTGACGGCCGCACGGCCGACGTCCTTCTCGGCTTTGCGTCGGTGGAGGGGTATGCCGGCACCAACGCCGCGTGCTACGGGGGCGTTATCGGCCCCATGGCCAACCGCACCGACCGAGCCGAGGTCCCCATCAACGGGACGACCTACCACCTTCCCGGGAACGACGGGGCAAACGGCGAGAACAACCTCCACTCCAGCCTCGACCACGGCCTGCACAAGCGCCTGTGGGACGCCGCGCCCGACGGCCCGGCGAACGCGCTTCGCCTCAGCTGCCGGCTCGCCGACGGCGAGCTGGGGCTGCCCGGAAACCGAACCTTCACGACGAGCTACGCGCTCTCGGAGCCCGAGGAGGGCGTCGTGGAGCTGAGAATCGACTTTGGCTGCACCACGGACGCCGAGACCTACGTGAACATGACGAGCCACGCCTACGTGAACCTCGCGGGACACGATGCGGGCGACGTGCTCGACGAGGTTGTCTCGGTGGACGCGGACGCCTTCCTCCCCCTGCGCGAGGACTCCGTCTCCGAGGGGGAGGTCCGCGACGTCGCCGGCACGCCGTTCGACTTTCGCTCCCCCAAGGCGCTCGGCGCGGACATCGAGGCGGACGACGAGCAGCTGGCTCGCGGGCGTGGCTACGACCACTGCATGTGCGTGCGCGGCTGGGAGCCCGGCGCCGCGCCGCGCCACGCCATGCGCTCCGTGGACCCGGCGAGCGGCCGCGCGCTCGACGTCCTGATCACCATGCCCGGCGCGCATCTCTACACCGGCAACTGGCTCGAGGACGACGCCCCCCTCACCAAGGGCGGCGCGAGCTACCGCCCGCGCTCCGGGCTTGCCTTTGAGCCGGAGTTCTATCCCGACGCGCCGCACCACGCAGACTGGCCGCAACCCGTCTGCGAGCCCGGTCGCCCCTACGCCCAGACGATCGTCTATCGCTTCTCGACGGTCTAGGCCGGCACGGCGCACGACGACAGCAGACTGACGGGCCCCGTCCGCGCGACGGGGCCCGCTTTTGTGTGACGCTCGCCCGGGGCGCCATAAAGAACCCGCCCGGGGAGGGCCCGGGCGGGTCTGGGGGACGATCAGAGCGGCCGCGTCACTTTTTCTGAATGTACTTCAGGCAGTCGAGGGTGACGGCGAGCAGGATGATGACGCCGGAGAAGACGAACTGGAGGTTCGTGTCGACGCCGAGGATCGTGAGCGAGTAGGTCAGCGCGGTGAAGATGAGAACGCCGATCGTGACGCCCGAGATCTTGCCGATGCCGCCAGTGAAGGAGACGCCGCCGACGACGCAGGCCGCGATGGCGTCGGTCTCCCAGCCCTGGCCGTATGCCGCGGAGCCGGAGCCGGTCATGCGCAGGCACTCGAGCCAGGAGCCAAAGCCGTAGAGGACGCCGGCGAGCATGAAGGTGCCGAGCATGACCCAGAAGACGTTGATGCCGGAGACGGCAGCGGCCTCGGGGTTGCCGCCCACCGCGTACATGTTCTTGCCGAACGTGGTCTTGTTCCAGATGAACCAGACGATGGCGATGGCGGCGATTGCCCACAGGATGATCGTCGGGAAGCCGCCGATCCTGGGGATGACCATGTTGGGAATCGAGGTCTCGATCGAGCCGAAGGAGACACCCTTGGTGGCGTAGGTCAGAAGGCCGAAGATGATCAGCATGTTTGCCATCGTCGAGATGAACCAGTGCATCTTGAACTTGGCCGTGAAGAAGCCGGCGATCGTGGCGAAGAACACGCAGAGCACGATGCAGACGACGAGGGCGAGCACGATGCGCCCGACGACGGGGACGGAGGTGAAGTCGAACGCGACGCCGAAGACCGTGCCGGTGTTGATGCCCTGGTGCATGATGATCGTCGAGGCGGTCATGCCCATGCCCACCATGCGGCCGATCGAGAGGTCGGTGCCCGTCTGGAGGATCAGGCCGGCGACGCCGAGGGCGAGGAACATGCGCGGCGAGGCCTGCTGCAGGATGTTGAGCACGTTGTTGGGCGTCAGCAGCTGGGTGTTCTTGACGATGGGCGCCGCGATGCACAGGCCGATGAAGACGGCGAGGATGGCGATGTAGAGGCCGTTGCGCAGCAGGAACTGGCGACGGTCGAACGTGTACTTGTAGTTCTCCCAGCGCTGCGCCTGGTTCTCGGCGAAGGTGAACTTCGACATGCGCAGCATGTCGATCAGGTGGTAGCGGTGGGTGAACGCCTCGTGCTCACGGTCCTTGATGAGCTGCAGCGCCTTCTCGTACTCGAGCTTGGCGTCGAAGCGGCGGTTCTTGTAGACGTAGTTCTCGTCCTTGACCTCGGCGCTGTCGGAGAGCTTGGCGAGGTTGGCCTGGTGCTCCTTCTCGAGCTCGGCGAGGTGCTTGTCGTAGTTCTGCTTGGCGACGACGCGCTCGGCGGCGCAGGACTGCCTGACCGCGGCGAGGTAGTCCTTCTCGTAGTGGGCGGAGAGGTAGTCGGTCGCCTCCTTGATGAGGGCGTCTACCTGGGACTTGTTCTTGGCCTCGACGGACTTTGCCGTCGCGAGGTCCTTCTGGTAGGTCGCGATGGCGCGGTCGCGCTCGTCCCTGGTGAGGATCTTGTCGCGCTTGGCGTCGTCGATCGAGCCCTCGAGCGCAACGACCTTGTCCGTTCCGTCGACGCGCAGGGCGTCGACCTTCGCCTGGATGGCGCCGACGCGGTCGTCGATCGGCTTGCGCAGGGCCATCTCCTCCTCGGGCGTAAGAATTGCGTTTGCCATAGGTTATCCCCCTTACAGATACTTGGCGCTGAGGCGCAGGAGCTCCTCCTGGTTCGTCTCCTTGGTGTTGACGATGCCGGAGAGCCTGCCGTTGGACATGACGCCGATGCGGTTGGTGATGCCGAGAATCTCGGGCATCTCGGAGGAGACCACGATGATGGTCTTGCCCTCCTTCGCCATCTTGATGATGAGCTCGTAGATCTCGTACTTGGCACCGACGTCGATGCCGCGGGTCGGCTCGTCCATCAGGAAGACCTGCGGGGCGCGCTCGAGCCACTTTCCGAAGATGACCTTCTGCTGGTTGCCGCCGGACAGCGACGAAATGAGGTCTTCGGGCCCCATGCACTTGGTGTGCATCGTCTTGATCTCCTCGTTGGTGGCGCTGACCATCCTCGGCTTGGAGAGGGCGATGCCGGACTTGTAGTGGCCCAGGTTGGCGATCGTGGTGTTGAACGTCAGGTCTCCCTTGAGGAACAGGCCGTTCGCCTTGCGCTCCTCCGTGATGAGGGCAAAGCCGTAGTCCATGGCCTCCTGGGCGCTGCTGAAGTTCATGAGGTGGTCGCGGAAGTAGACGCGGCCCGAGGCGCGCGTGCGAATGCCGAAGATCGTCTCCAGAAGCTCGGTGCGTCCCGCGCCGACGAGGCCGTAGAGGCCGAAGATCTCGCCCTTGCGGACGTCGAAGGTGATGTCGGAGAGGTTGGGGGCGTACTTCGTGGAGAGGTGCTGGATGGAGAGGATGGGCTCGCCGGGCGTGTTGTCCACCGGGGGGAAGCGGTTGTCGAGGGAGCGACCGACCATGGCAGCGATGAGCTCGTTCATGTCGGTGTCCTCGATGCGCTTGGTCATGACCAGCTCGCCGTCGCGCAGGACCGAGACGTCGTCGCAAATCTCGAAGATCTCGTCCATCTTGTGGGAGATGTAGATCAGCGAGATGCCCTGCTCCTTGAGCATGCGCATCATCGCAAAGAGCTTCTCGACCTCCTGGGTCATGAGCGAGGAGGTGGGCTCGTCCAGGACGATGACCTGGGCGTTGTAGGAGATGGCCTTTGCGATCTCGCACATCTGGCGCTGGGAGACCGACATGTTGCGCATCGGCGTGTTGAGGTTGACCGTGAGCCCGAGCTTGCGGAACAGGTCGGCCGCCTCCTTGCGCATGCGCCCCTCGTCGACCATGCCGAAGGCGTTCGTGGGGAAGCGACCGAGGAACAGGTTGTCCTTGACGTTGCGGTCCAGGCACTGGTTGAGCTCCTGGTGCACCATCGCGATGCCGTTCTCGAGAGCGTCCTTGGGCCCGGAGAAGGCGACCTCCTTGCCGTTGAGCAGGATGGTGCCCTCGTCCTTCTGGTAGGTGCCGAACAGGCAGTTCATCATCGTGGACTTGCCCGCGCCGTTCTCGCCCATGAGGCCCATGACGGTGCCGCGCCGAACGTTGAGGTCGATGTGGTTCAGGACGCGGTTGCGCCCGAACGACTTGCTCATGCCCTGGATCGACAGGATGATGTCATCTTGCTTGTCAGCCAATAGTTTCACCCCTTACGTTGTTCGTGGCGCCACTGCGCCTCCAGAGAAACACCGCTAACCCAAACCCCCGACACGCACAGGGAGGGAGGAGCGTGACCTCCTCCCTCCCTTGTTGCTCCGTGTTAGCGGAATGAACCCATGAGCCTACCTACGCGAGAAGCGAGGTGTAGGAAGCGCCGTTGTCGGTCTTGACCATGTTGATGGCGAAGCCGTCGTACTGGTCGGGGTTGCCGAGGCGGTTGGTGATGTTGGACTCGGTCTGGCCGTCGCCGCCGATGTACTCGACCGTGAGGTTGAGCAGGTCGTCGTACTTCTCGAGGAGCGGCTGATAGGTCGCGGAGAGGAAGTTGTCCGCGGCGTTGTAGATGTTCAGCCAGACGCTCTTGTTGGGGTGAGCGGACTCGTCGAGCTGGCTCTGCGCGGTGGCGTAGAGCGTGGTGGCGTCGAGGTAGTCCTCGTAGTTCTCGGCCGTGACGGCGATGTTCATCGCGTAGTAGGAGCGCTCGTCCTCGTTGTAGACGTAGTCAGCCTCGGCGATGACGTTGCCCGCGTCGTCCTCGGTGGCGATGCCGGTGTTGATGTCGGCGCCGTCGAAGACGTTGCGGAGCAGGCGCAGGGTGAGGTAGGCCTGGACGGCGGGGTTCTGGGAGATGGTGCCCGCGTAGCCCTCGGCGATGGCCGCGACGGCGTCGGAGTTGGCGTCATAGCCGAACGTCGGGACGCCCTGCTCCTTGGACCAGGCGTTGAACATGGACATGCCCATGCCGTCGTTGTTGGAGACGACGACGTCGATCTGGTCGCCGAACGCGGAGGACCAGGACTGGATGGCGTTGCCGGCCGTGGCGGCATCCCAGGTGGCGCCGGACTGGTTCTTCATCTCCTGCGAGGCGAGCTCGCGGATGGTGTACTCCTTGCCGTCGTCGGCGGTGATGGTGGCGTCCTGGACAAGGGTGGAGGAGCCGTCGACGTTGGTGCCGATCGGGGTCGGGTCGATGTTGCCGTCGACCTCGATGCCGGTGCCGAGCGCCTTGCGGGTGCCGCGCGTACGGGCGATGGAGTCGTTGTGGCCGATGTCACCGACGGCGAGGACGTAGCCGATGACGCCGTCGCCGTTGCGGTCGAGCTCGGCGGCGTGGGCCTTGATGTGAGCGAGGACCATCTCGCCCTGGAGGTCGCCGCCCTGCGTGGCGTCAAAGCCGACGTAGTAGGTGTTCTCGTTGAAGTTCAGGGTGTCCATGTCGAGCTCGCCCGTGGTGGAGTTGGACGGCTGACGGTTGAAGAAGACGACCGGCTTGGCGGCGTTGCCGGTGGCGGCGTCGCCGCCGTCCTCGGCGGGCTGGTCGGTGCTCTCGCCACCGCAGCCGACGAGCGCAACGGTGCCGGCTCCGGCGAGACCGAGGCCGCAGACCCTCACGAAGTTGCGACGAGTCAGATCCATGATAGGTTTCCTTTCCCCGTTTCCCCGGGCGCACGATATTGCGCGCCCATGTCTTGTGAGTACGTTAACACCGTGTTGCGGCGGCCCCGACAGGTGGGGCCCCATTCATCGCCCACCGGTCGTATGGGTCACGTGAACGGCGCGAACGACAACCTCACTTTTAGGAAGAGGTTCCTATCTACTCATACCTCTCGTCGAACACCCGGCGGGTCTTCTTCTCGCTCCGCGGCAGCACGCCGAGCTCGACGACCTTGACGAGCGGGGTGAAGCCGACGCGGCGCTTGACCTCGTGCGCGACGGCATCCGCGGTCTCCAGGAAGTCCTGGGTGCCGTCGGTCTCCACGTAGATGCGCATGGTGTCGCGCCCCTCGAGGTGCGAGAGGCGGATCTGGTACTCGCTCGAGAGCGCCGGGAACGTCTGGAGGATCTCCTCGATCTGGCGGGGGAAGACGTTGACGCCGTGGATCTTGACCATGTCGTCGGAGCGGCCCTGGAGCGAGTCGATGCGGGGGAACGGGCTGCCGCAGGGGCACTCGCCGGGGATGATGCGACTGAGGTCGTGCGTTCGGAAGCGAATGAGCGGCGCGCCCTCCTTGACGAGCGTCGTGATGACGATCTCGCCCCACTCCCCGTCCGGGAGCGGCTCGCCCGTCGCGGGGTCGACGATCTCTATGTAGAGGTAGTCGTCCCAGTAGTGCATGCCGTCCTCGGCGTCGCAGGAGATGCCGATGCCGGGGCCGTAGACCTCCGTAAGGCCATAGATGTCGTAGACGTCGATGCCGAGGCCCGCCTTCACGCGGTCGCGCATCTTCTTGCCCCAGCGCTCGGAGCCGATGACGCCCTTGCGCAGGGCGATCTGGTCCCTCATGCCGCGCCTCTCGACCTCCTCGGCGAGCAGGAGCGCGTAGCTCGACGTGGCGCCGATGACGGTGGTCTTGAGGTCGACCATGAACTGCAGCTGCTTCTCGGTGTTGCCGGGTCCCATGGGCACCGCCATGGCACCGAGCTTCTCGGCGCCCGCCTGGAAGCCGATGCCCGCGGTCCACAGGCCGTAGCCCGGGGTGATCTGGATGCGGTCCTCCGAGGTGATGCCGGCGAGCTCGTAGCAGCGGCGGAACTGCTCGGCCCAGTCGTCGACGTCCTTTGCGGTGTAGGGGATGATGACCGGGGTGCCCGTGGTGCCCGAGCTCGAGTGGATGCGCACGATCTCTCGCTCGTCGACGGCGGAGACGCCGAGCGGGTAGCAGTTGCGCAGGTCCTCCTTCTCGGAGAAGGGCAGCGCGAGGAAGTCCCCCTCGGTGAGCACCTCGGTGACGCCCGCCTCCTGGAGGCAGCGCCCAAAGTAGTTGCCCGACGCCACGAGACGCTGGACCTGGCTGTTGACAAGCTTGAGCTGGGACTCGTTGATGCGCATGACGGGCTCCTAGAGGTTGAGGGCGCGAACGTCTAGATCGACGAAGGCGGGCTTTACGGAGGCACGAACCGCGGAGACGAGGTCGTCCACGGTGACGGGACCGAGCGCGCCGGAGCGGGCGGCGGCGCCGAGAAGGACGACGTTCAGCGCCCGGGCGGTGTCGAGCGCGGCCTCCGCCGCCACGGCGTCCACGACGACGAGGTTCTTCTCGCCCACGCGCTCGCGCAGGTAGGACATGATGGCCGGCAGGTCGTAGGCGGGTCCGCCGGTCGACGCGGACGCGGGGATCACCGGGGCGTCGCTCGTGACGACCATCCCGCCCGGACGCAGGAACGGCAGCTGGCGCACCGCCTCGGCAGGCTCGAACGCGACGATCGCGTCAGCGCGGCCGCGCCCCACGAGCGGCGATCTGACGCCCTCCCCCATCCGCACGTGGCTGAAGACCGACCCGCCTCGCTGCGCCATCCCGATGGTCTCGGCGGTCTTGACGGGGAGGCCGCGCCCCATCGCGGCGCGGGCGAGGAGCTTGGAGGCGAGGACGGCGCCCTGGCCGCCCACGCCGGCGAGGATGACGTTGGTGCTCACAGGCGCTCCCCTCCCGATATGGCGTGCGTGGGACAGACCTGCTCGCAGAGGGTGCAGCCCGTGCACTGCGCGGCGTCGATGCGGACCTTGCCGGCAGCGGCGTCCGGCACGAGCGCCGGGCAGCCGAGCTCGCGCACGCAGCGCTGGCAGCCGACGCACCTGTCGGCGTCAACCGCGCTCGTGGCACGCGGCTTGGCGAGGACCACGCACGGGCTCCGGAAGACGATGGCCTTGACGCCGGGCTCGTCGGCGACGCGGCGCACCGTGGACACGGCGGCGTCGAGGTCGAGCGGGTCGACCGTCTCCACGATCGTGAGGCCGACGGCGCGCAGCACGCGCTCGATGCTGACCTTCTCCACGACCTGGCCCATCATGGTCCGGCCCGTGCCCGGGTGCGGCTGATGGCCGGTCATGGCGGTGGTGGAGTTGTCGAGTACGACGAGCGTCATGTTTGCCTGGTTGTAGAAGGCGTTCACCACGCCGGTGATGCCGGAGGCGAAGAAGGTGGAGTCGCCGACGAAGGCAAACGCCGCGGTGTCCGGCTCCACGTGCGTCACGCCCTGCGCGATGTTGATGCCCGCGCCCATGCACAGGCACGTGTCAACCATGTCGAGCGGCTTGGCGTTGCCGAGGGTGTAGCAGCCGATGTCTCCGCAGAAGAGCGTCTTGCGGCCGCGCATGGCGCGCTTGACGGCATAGAAGCTCGCGCGGTGCGGGCATCCGGCACAGAGGACGGGCGGGCGAACGGGGAGCTGCGGGGGCGCCGGAACAGGCGCAGCGTCACCCTCCTCGGCGCCACGGCCGAGGAAGCGGTCGAGGGCGGTCCCCACGCCCTCGACGGTGTTCTCGCCGGAGGGCTGGATGTCGCCGGTGAGCTTGCCGCGGATCTTGACGCTGAGGCCGCGGCGGCCGCAGGTGGCGACGAGGGCGCGCTCGATCACGGGATCGAGCTCCTCCACGCAGAGGACCTCGTCGAGGCCGTCGAGGAACTCGGCCGCCAGGGGCTCGGGGAAGGGGTACGGGGTCGCCACGCGCAGGACGCGGACGTCGTCCCTCTCGCCGAGGTTCTCGGCGACGTAGGTGGCGCTGATGCCGTGCGTGGCGACGCCGAGGCGCGGACGTGCGTCCGGCCCGGCCGTCTGGCGGACCGTGTTCCTCGCGTAGCTGGAAAGGCGCTGGGAGAGCGCGGCGTCACGCGCCTCGATGGCGGCGTGGGCGCGCACGGAGAGCGCCGGGAAGATGACCCAGCGCGACGGGTCACGGACGAAGCCGTCGGGCTCATGGCGCTCCCACTCCTCGGGGTCCGCGACCTCCACGCCCTCGTAGCCGTGGTCGACGCGCGTCGTGGGCCGCACGATCACGGGGCAGCGCAGCTCCTCGGAGAGCGCGAACGCCTCCCCCATCATCGCGTAGGCCTCGGACGGGCTCGACGGGTCGAGGATCGGCAGCTTGGCGTAGGCGGCGAAGGTGCGCGTGTCCTGCTCGGTCTGCGAGGAGATGGGGCCGGGGTCGTCGGCCACGAGCACGACCATGCCGCCCTTGACGCCGATGTAGGAGAGGCTCATGAGCGGGTCGGAGGCAACGTTGAGGCCAACCTGCTTCATGGTCACGAGCGCGCGGGCGCCGGCATAGGCCGCGCCGGCAGCGACCTCGAGCGCGGCCTTCTCGTTGACCGACCACTCCACGTAGACGTCCTCGCCGCGCCGCTTTGCCACGGCCTCAAGGACCTCGGTGGACGGCGTGCCGGGATAGCCCGCCACCACGTTCACGCCGGCGGCGAGCGCGCCCACGGCCATGGCCTCGTTGCCCATCAGGAACTCTCGATGCATGGAATCCCCCTCGATCTTGATGGACGCAGTGTAGTCGAGGGGCGCCCCGTTTGGCGGAAGCGTCGCAAACCGGTAACGTAGGGCGAGACGCAGGTCGAGAGGAACGGAGCGCGCGTGGCGGAGACGGCGGCGGACAGACTGAGACTTGTCGTCGGCGACGAGGGGCTCGAGCGGCTGGGCGAGGCACGCGTGGCCGTGATCGGCCTCGGCGGCGTGGGCTCCTCCTGCGCGGAGGCGCTCGTCCGCGGCGGCGTGGGGCACCTCGTCCTTCTCGACCGCGACGTTGTGGCGCCGAGCAACATCAACCGCCAGGCGCTCGCGTTCACGAGCACGCTCGGCCGGCCCAAGGCCGAGGTCATGCGTGCCATGGCTCTCGACATAAACCCCGAAGCAGACGTCACGGCCGTCACCGCGTTTCTCGACAAGGACGCGCTCCCCCAGCAGATGGCCGAGCTCGGGCACCTGGACTACGTGGTCGACGCCATCGACACCGTCGCCCAGAAGCTGCGCCTGGCAGCCTGGTGCCAGGAGCGCGGCGTGCCCGAGCTCTCCGCGATGGGCGGCGCCAACAAGCTCGACCCGTGCCGGCTGCGCTTCGCGTGCATCGAGGACACCGTCAACTGCCCGCTCGCGCGCGTCATGCGCAAGGAGTGTCGCCGCCGCGGCATCCGGGGGCTGCGGGTGCTCTTCTCGGACGAGGAGCCCGTGCGCATGGAGGCCATCTCCGACGAGCGGTGGATGCGCGAGGGGCCGCTTCTGGGCACGATGAGCTACCTGCCGCCGATCATGGGCCAGATGCTCGCGAGCCGCGTGATACGCGACCTCCTGGGCTGGGAGTAGCATCCCTTCACGAACGGGGTTTGGGTTCGCCGCCAGCCGCTCTCAGAGACGTCAAGTATCGGACCGAACCTCTAACCGCGCATTTGTAGGTGGGCAGAACGATTCCTGAGGCGGGCGCGAACCCAAGCCCCGCGCGGGCGCTTATCGCAGGGACCGGATGAGAATCAAATCGACCGCAACGGCGCAGGCGAGCGCGGGCAACACGCCCAACAGCCCGACGAGCCCAACGACAAAGACGCAGAGCACGCCACACGCAAAGGCCGTGAGCCGGAAGTTCCCGACGGAGCGCACGTGTTGGGGGTCGTCGAAGGCCGCAGCGAGCACGAGCATCAGCACAATCGCCCACGCAAGGAGAACCGAGGGGACCGGGTTCGCCCCGAGCGAACCGACCGACACGGCAAGCACGAGCGCAGACGACGCCAGCGAGCCCACGAGCATCGGAAGTGAGTCGAGCAGGAGCAGGCTCAGCGCCCCCGCCGGAAGAAGGGGGCGAACAAGGCGGTTGGCGCAGTCCTCGCGAAACACGTGCGCGAGCGGCAGGGGCTCGCGCAGGGCAAGCGCCACCGAGAGGAGCCAGACGAGGAGCACGCCCACATCGGCGCCCCTCGTGATGAGCAGGATACCGATCGGAACGAGCGCGCCGCCCCATGTGAGGGTGCCGAGCAGCAGGGAGGGACGACGCACGAGGCTCAGGAGGGCATGCGAGACGTGCGCTGCGCCTCCCCGTGCGAAGCGCCAGGTCCTCCTCGCCTTCCGCCCGCGCCCGAGCCGACGGCGCCGACACGCCTCCTTGTAGGCGCCCGCGTTGGCGAACGCCAGGAAGCTCAGCGCCTTGCGAGCGGCGTAGAGCTCATTGTCGTCGACGACGAAGGCCATGTCCGCGCGCGCGGCGAGCGCGAGGGACAGCGCGACGAGCAACACGTCAGCGACAAGCGCCGGGGGCACGAGGAGCGCCCCCATCAGAAAGACGAGCGTCGGGGTCGCAAGCGCGAGCAGCACGGCGAGAAGGACGGCGACGATGCCGGAGCCAACCGTGAAGGGCAGTCGAAGCTTGCGCCGTGCGGCGCTTCTCGCCAGCGCGCAGACGAGGGAGGCGAGGCGGGCCGTAAGCGCGAGGACGGCGAGGAGCGCGGCCCATGCGAGGGGCTCGTACGCACCGGCGAGCACGCCGAGCACATGGCCCCCAAGCGCACCGGCAAACAGCCAGAGCGCGACGACTCGAACGAGGCGCACGGCAAGGATCTCCTCCGGGCGAACCACGCGCGCGAGCCAGGAGATGTCGGGGAGGGTCAGGCGCAGCGGGGTCTCCTGCAGCCCGGAGATCGCACAGCACATGAGCAGGACCGCCGGCAGGAACGAAAGAAGGGCGAAGGCGATGCTGCCGGCAAGGGAGCCAAGTGCGTCGCGGGCGC
>DGYFR06201__coassemble_264_pt1 | contig 25342 bp, 16 predicted proteins | sample DGYFR06201__metabat2_high_PE_046 | metagenome-assembled genome bin DGYFR06201
CAGCCGAGGCCGCGCCGCCGCCCGAGCGGGCACATCTGAGGGGAGGGGCTACGCCTTGCCGAGGCAGGCCGCGCCCGTCTGGCGGATGTTGGTGAGGTAGACGTTCTCACGGCCAAAGTAGCCGGCCATGTAGTCGACGTAGCCCGCGGTCTCCGCCTTGGGGATCACGCACATGATGACGCCCGCGAAGCCGCCGCCGTGCAGGCGGAAGGCCCCGCCGCCGATCCTGCGCAGGTAGAGCTCCGTAAGGGCGAGCGCCATCGGGATGGGCTCCTCCTCGGGCATGCCCGGCACGACGGCGTTCTGCAGCCACTCCCACGAGCTGCGGCCGGAGGCCGTGATGATGTCGAGCACCTTGGCCTTGTCGCCGGCGTTGATGGCGGCCTCGGCCGCCTCGACGCGCTTGACCTCCTCAAAGTAGTGCAGGGCGCGCAGCACCGCGCGGTCGCCGCACTTCTCGCGCAGGGCGGCGAGGTCGGCGAGGACCGCCTCCTCGCTGGAGTCGCAGAGGTTCTTGACGCCGAGCGCGGCGGCGACGTCGTGCATCTCGTTGGGCACGGAGGAATACTCGGCCGAGAGGTCCGCGTGACCCTTGCCGGTGTTCACGATCACGAGGTCGTGCCCCAGCTCGTCAAAGCCGAAGTCGACCTTCTCGTACTTCACGCCGTCCGAGAAGTCCAGGAGGATCGTGCCGCCGACGGCGCACGCCATCTGGTCCATGAGGCCGGACGCCTTGTCCCACCAGACGTTCTCCGCGTACTGGCCGATGCGGGCGTAGTCGGCGCGCTCGATGGCGTCGTCGTTGTAGAGGTGGTTCACGATCTCGCAGATGAGCATCTCGAAGGAGGCCGAGGAGCTCACACCCGCGGACGGGATGACCTCGGAGGAGGCGACGGCGTTGAAGCCGCCGACCTTGAAGCCGCGCTTGACCGCGGCCTCGAGCATGCCCGCGACGAGCGTGGTGGAGCCGCCGCCGTGCGCGATCTTGTCGATGTTGTTGGTGTCGACGACGATGGCCTCGGGATAGCCCTCGCTCCAGATGGTGACGACGCCGTCGTCGGTGCGCTGCGCCGCCGCGACGCTGTCCATGGTGATGGAGGCGCAGAGAATCTTGCCGCCGTTGTGGTCGGTGTGGTTGCCGATGATCTCGGTGCGGCCGGAGGCCGTGAAGAACTCCGGGTCGCCGGCGCCGAAGGCCTCGTCGTAGCGCGCGGCCAGCGCGGAGAACCGCTCGGCGGCGCGCGGCGCGTCGTCTCCGTACACCTTGCTCAGAACGTCCTGGCTGGGAATGCCCATCGTGTGTCTCCTCTCTTAGCAGACGCTCGCGACGAAGCGCGCGAACGCCGCCCTACCCTCCTCGTCGTCGGCAAAGACCGCGCAGTGCTCGAGCACCTGCGCAAAGACCTGGCCGATCTCGTCCTCGATCACGGCGTGCAGCGCCGCCGGGTCCGCCCCGGCGACGTTTTCCGGTGCGAACTCCGGATGACGCGCCAGGACGTCGGCCGCCCACGGCGCGTGGCTCGCGACCTCGGGCACCGACGCCGGGTCCTCGCCGGCGAGAATGACCTGCTCGAGGCGGTCCATCTCGCCGAGCAGGCGCGCCGGCAGCACCGCGAGGCCCATGACCTCGATGAGGCCGATGTTCTCCTTCTTGATGTGGTGCAGCTCCTGGTGCGGGTGGAAGATCCCGAGCGGGTACTCGTCGGTGGTGCGGTTGTTGCGCAGGACGAGGTCGAGCTCGAAGTCCTCGCCGCGACGGCGCGCGATCGGGGTGATGGTGTTGTGCGGCGTGCCGTCGGTCTCGGCGAGCACACCCACGGAGGCGTCCGAGTAGCCGCGCCAGGCCGTGAGGATCCTGTCCGCCAGCTCCACGATGCGCGCCGGGTCGGCGCCGTCGAGGCGGATCACCGACATCGGCCAGTCCACGATGGCCGCGCGCACGTCGTCGTAGCCGGCAAATCCCACGCGCTCGCGCTCGCCGGCGCGCGCCATGGCAAACTCGTACCGGCCGCCCTGGTAGTGCTCGTGCGTGAGGATGGAGCCGCCCACGATCGGCAGATCGGCGTTGGAGCCCACGGTGTAGTGCGGGAACCGCTCCACGAACTCGAAGAGCCGCTGGAACGTGGCGCGGCTGATCTGCATGGGGACGTGCCTCTCCGACAGCACGATGCAGTGCTCGTTGTAGTAGACGTACGGGCTGTACTGCAGGTACCACGGCTCGCCCGCCAGCGTGAGCGGGATGAGGCGGATGGTCTCGCGCGCGGGATGGTCGAGGCGCCCGGCGTAGCCCAGGTTCTCGGGGCAGAGCTGGCAGCGCGGGTAGGGCTCGCTGGCGCCCGCCTTCTGCTTCTCCAGCGCGGCCGCGATGGCCTTGGGGTCCTTCTCGGGCTTGGAGAGGTTGATCGTGATGTCGAGGTCGCCGTAGCGGGTGGAGCTCACCCACTTGCGGTCGCGCGCGATGCGGTAGCGACGGATGTAGTCGGTGTCCTGCGCGAGCGCATAGAAGTAGTCCGTGGCAGCCTCCGGGGACTCGTCGTAGCGCTCCCAGAAGGTGCGGACGACCTCGCTCGGGCGCGGCGTGACGCAGCCCATGAGGCGGGTGTCCAGAAGGTCGCGGCTCGCGATGCCCGGGTCGCACACGCCCCGCTCGACGGCGTCGTCGAGCAGGCCGGCGAGAATCGCCTCGAGCTCGGGGCGCGCCTCGGCCGCGCGCGCGGCGGCGACGGCCTCGCGGGGCACGAACGAGCCGTCGGGCTCGTAGGCGAGCGCGTCGAGCATGAGGTTGGCGGCGTAGGTCACGTCCTCATCGCCGACGAGCCCCCGGTCGAGCGCGTAGGCGACGAGTTCGGCGATACCCCTCTCCGCCGCTGACGGGCAGTCCTGTGCCATAACGCGCTCCCTCCCCGGGCCACGCCCGATGAAACCGGCTCACTTGCCTGAAAACGATAGCGCATCCGCATCGGGTCGTACGGGAGGATGCGGCCAGCGGCGCCGCGCCCGTCGTGCGCGGGTCGGTCCGGCGGGGCGTGGCAGCGAGGGGACAACCCGCGGATGAGCCCAGCCGCCGGGCGCGACGCCCTGACCGCTCCGGCGGGCGGTAGCATTTTGCCCGTCAGCGGAATCTTTGCAACGTCGAGGTTCTTCTCGCCCGGTCGTGGTATATCTGTTCTAGCGATTGGAAACGTTTCCATTCTGAGGCGACCAGTCACGGGGACGAGGAGGCGCCCATGGACATCCGGGACATCGCGGCACGGTCGGGCTACGGCGTGGGCACCGTCTCGCGCGTCATCAACGACCAGCCCAACGTAAGCGACCGCGCCCGGGAGCGCATACTCGCGGTCATGGCAGAGTGCGGCTACGAGCCCAACTCCAACGCCCGCTACCTCAAGATGCGCGCCCAGACCTCGGTCGCCGCGTTCGTGATGGGCGTGGGCAACCGCCTCTTTGACGACATCCTCGGCCCCCTCCAGGCGAGCCTCGCCGCTGCGGGGGAGGAGGTGGTCGTCACCTACCTGGACGACGACGCCCACGAGGTCCGCGCCGCGGTCGACTACCAGCAGGCGCGCAACCCCAAGGCGATGGTCTTCCTCGGCGGGGAGCCGCGCTACTTTGCCGAGGCGTTCCACGAGATCGAGGTCCCCAGCGTCCTCGTCACCAACTCCGCTGCCGACCTCGGCTTTGCCAACCTCTCCAGCGTCACCATAGACAACGAGGCGGCGGCGGAGCGAGCCGTCGCCCACCTCTGGGAGCGCGGGCACCGACGCATAGGCGTCCTTGGCGGCAGCCATGTCGAGAACAGCGTCAGCGCCCAGCGCCTGCACGGCGTGGAGCGCGCGCTCGCCGAGCGCGGCTCGCGCCTCGACCTCGAGCGCGACTACGAGCCCTGCGCCTTCACGGAGGGGGCGGGCTACGACGCCGCGCGGCGCCTGCTCGAGCGGGCGGAGGGCCTCACCGCCGTCTTCGCGCTCGGCGACGCCATCGCCTTCGGGGCGCGCCGCGCCGCCGCGGACGCGGGGCTCGCCGTCCCCGACGACCTCTCCCTCGTGGGCTTTGACGACATCTCCTTCTCGCAGTTCTGCGTCCCGCGCATCACCACTATCCGCCAGGACAGCGCCCTGCTCGCCGAGCGGAGCGTGCGCCTCCTCCTGGCGGCCCTGCGCGACGGCGCCCCCGCGGCGCACGAGGTGGTCCCCTTTGAGCTGGTGGAGCGAGAGAGCGTCCGGACGGTCTAGCGCCGGCGAAGGACGCCAGAGAGCGAAGGCCGAGACGAGAAAGGATCCAAGCGTGAGAAGTGGCGGCATCCTCATGCCCATAACGTCGCTCCCCTCCCCCTGGGGGGTGGGGACCCTGGGGGCGGAGGCGCGTGCGTTCGTGGACTTCCTCGTGCGGGCGGGAGTCTCCGTCTGGCAGGTCCTCCCCATCGTCCCCACGAGCTACGGGGACTCCCCCTACCAGTCCTTCTCCACCTACGCCGGCAACCCCTACCTGATAGACCTCGACGACCTGGCCGAGGAGGGGCTGCTTCGTCGCGAGGAGTACGCCGGGCGAGCCTGGGGGTCCGACCCGGCGCGCGTGGACTACGGCGCGCTCTGGCGCAGCCGCTTTGACGTGCTCGCCTGCGCGACGCGTCGCCTGGGACGCGAGCACGCGGAAGAGCTCGCCTCCTTCTGCGAGCGCGAGCGGGCGTGGCTCGATGACTACGCCCTGTTCATGGCCCTGAAGGACGCCCACGGGGGCGCCTCCTGGACCACGTGGGAGGAGCCGCTGCGGCACCGCGAGGAGGCGGCGCTCGAGGCCGCCCGGGCGGGCCTCGCCGACCAGGTGCGCTTCTGGAAGGCGGTCCAGTGCCTGTTCTTCCGCCAGTGGCGGCGCCTCCACGACCACGCCCGGTCCGCCGGCGTGCGCATCATGGGGGACGTGCCCTTCTACGTCGCGCTCGACAGCGCGGACGTGTGGTCGCGCCCCGAGCAGTTCCAGCTGGGAGAGGACCTCATGCCGCGCGAGATCGCCGGCGTGCCGCCCGACGGCTTCTCCGCCATCGGCCAGCTCTGGGGCAACCCGCTGTTCGCCTGGGACCGCATGAAGGCGGACGGGTACGAGTGGTGGTGCGACCGCATCGCCTTCCAGCTGAGCCTCTACGACGTCCTGCGCATCGACCACTTCCGCGGCTTCGACTCCTACTTCGCCATCCCCGCCGACGCCGTCACCGCCGCCGACGGCCACTGGCGCAAGGGCCCGGGGATCGAGCTCTTCCGCGTGCTCGAGCAGCGCCTTGGTCGCTGCTCGATCGTGGCCGAGGACCTGGGCTACCTCACGGACTCCGTGCGCCGGATGCTCGCGGACTCGGGCTTCCCGGGCATGAAGGTGCTCGAGTTCGCCTTTGACACGCGCGACTCCGAGGCCGGCGACGAGACCTACCTCCCCTATGCCTACCCGCCCAACAGCGTGGCGTACGTGGGCACCCACGACAACGACACCGCCCTCGGCTGGCTCGCCACCGCGCCCGAGAAGGACGTTGAGGTCGCCCGCGAGTACCTGCACCTGGACGCCTCCGAGGGAGAGGGCTGGGGGATGATGCGCGGCATCTGGGCGAGCGCCTCCGAGCTCGCCGTCGTCCAGATGCAGGACCTCCTGGGCCTCGGCAGCGAGGCGCGCATCAACACGCCCTCCACGCTCGGGTCCAACTGGTGCTGGCGCGCCGAGCCGGGCTTTGCGAGCGCGCGCCTCGCCGACCGCGTCCGCCACGAGATGAGTCTCTACCACCGCCTGCCGGCACAGGCGGTCCCAAACGACGCCAACGACAGGGAGGCATGAGGATGGACCTCGATAAGAACCTCAACGCGGCGCTCGCCGAGATGGGCGCCACGCTCGACGACGCCAGCGACCGGCAGCTCTTCTGCGCGCTGCTGCGCGTCACGCGCGACCTCGAGGGCGTGATGCGCCCCGCCCCCGGCGACCGCAGGCTCTACTACTTCTCCGCCGAGTTCCTGGTGGGGCGCCTCCTGCGCGCGAACCTCGTGAACCTCGGGCTCGTCGACGAGGTCGAGGCGCTCCTCGCCGCGCACGGGACCTCGCTCGCCGCCGTGGAGGACTGCGAGCCGGAGCCCTCCCTCGGAAACGGCGGCCTGGGCAGGCTCGCCGCGTGCTTCCTCGACTCCATCGCCTCGCTCGGCCTGCCGGGCGACGGCGTGGGCCTCAACTACCACTACGGCCTCTTCCGCCAGGACCTCTCCGAGGGCGTCCAGCACGAGGAGCCCAACCCCTGGATCGAACCCGAGTCCTGGCTCATCGACACCGGCAGGTCCTTCTCGGTGCCCTTTGGCTTTGGGCCCCTCACCGCGCGCATGTACGACATCGAGGTCCCCGGCTACGAGAACGGCGTGGCCAACCGGCTGCACCTCTTTGACGTGGAGGACCCGGCGGGCGCGCCCGAGGGCGGCATCGGCTTCGACAAGCACGACGTGGCCCACACCCTCACGAGCTTCCTCTACCCCGACGACTCCGACGAGGCCGGGCGGCTCCTGCGCGTCTACCAGCAGTACTTCATGGTGTCCGCCGGTGCGCAGCTCATCCTGGCCGAGCTCGAGGAGCGGGGACTGGCGCCGGAGGAGCTGGACCGCCACGTGGCCGTCCACATCAACGACACCCATCCCTCGATGGTGATTCCGGAGCTCGTGCGCCTGCTCATGGAGCGCGGCGTCCCCTTCGAGGACGCGGCCGGCATCGTGGAGCGCACCTGCGCCTACACCAACCACACGATCCTCGCCGAGGCGCTCGAGACCTGGCCGATGCGCTACCTCGAGCAGGTTGCCCCCGGCATCGTGCCTGTGATCCGACGGCTGGACGCGCTCGCGCGCACCCGCACGGACGACGACCGCCTGGCCGTGGTCGACGGCGGCGACGTCGTGCACATGGCCAACCTCGACGTGCACTTCTCGCACGCGGTGAACGGCGTGGCGGCGCTGCACACCCAGATCCTCGTGGAGTCCGAGATGCGCCCCTTCGCCGAGCTCTACCCAGACAAGTTCTCCAACAAGACCAATGGCATCACCTTCCGACGCTGGCTCATGGGCTGCAACCCCGCGCTCGCCGAGCTGGTGACGAGCGCCATCGGCGACGGCTGGGTCCGCGACGCCGCCAGGCTCGAGGACCTTCTCGCCCTGCGCGACGACGCCGCCTTCGTGCGGAGCCTCCTCGACGTGAAGGTGGCCAACAAGAAGCGCCTCGCGGCGTGGCTGCGCGCCGAGCAGGGCATCGAGGTCGACCCGCACTCCGTCCTCGACATCCAGGTCAAGCGCATGCACCAGTACAAGCGGCAGCAGATGAACGCCCTCTACGCCATCTGGAAGTACCTGCAGATCAAGCGTGGAAACGTTCCCAGCCGCCCGGTCACGATGGTCTTCGGCGCCAAGGCGGCGCCGGCCTACGCCCTGGCCAAGGACACGATCGCGCTCCTTCTGGCCCTCTCGCGCCTCATCGCCGAGGACCCGCAGGTCTCGCCGTGGCTGCGCCTGGTCTTCGTGGAGAACTACAACGTCACGGCCGCCGAGCACCTCATCCCCGCGGCGGACGTCTCCGAGCAGATCTCGCTCGCGTCCAAGGAGGCGAGCGGCACCTCCAACATGAAGTTCATGGCCAACGGCGCGGTCACGCTGGGCACGCTCGACGGCGCCAACGTGGAGATCGCGGACCTCGTGGGCGAGAGCAACATCTACCTCTTCGGCCGCTCGTCCGCCGACGTCATCGGGCTCTACGCGCGCGGGGACTACCGGCCCTGGGACTACTGGCAGGCGGACGGAGAGCTCGCCGAGGTGATCGACTTCATCTGCTCGCCGGAGCTGCTCGCGCGCGGCGACGCCGGCTGTCTCACCCGCGTCTACCGCGACTTCGTCGCCAAGGACTACTTCATGGCCCTGCTCGACGCGCGCGACTACGTGAGCGTGAAGGAGCGCTGCCTCGCCGACTACGAGGACCGAGCCTCCTGGGGCGAGAAGGCCCTCGTGAACGTCGCGAGATCCGGGTTCTTCTCGTCCGACCGAACCATCCGCGAGTACGACCGCGACATCTGGCACCTCTCGTGAGGCAGGTCAAAAGGGGACAGTCCCCTTTTGACCCATTGGAAAGGAGCAGCGATGACCGTTAACAACGCGAACGCGGACTGGTGGAAGCAGGCCGTGGTCTACCAGGTCTACCCGAGGAGCTTCCGCGACACCAACGCCGACGGCCTGGGTGACATCCGCGGCGTCACCGAGCGCATGGGGTACCTGAGCGAGCTGGGGGTGGACGCGATCTGGCTCTCCCCCTTCTACCCCTCCCCGCTCGTGGACGGCGGCTATGACGTGGCTGACTATCGCGACGTCGACCCGCGCCTGGGCACCCTGTCCGACTTTGACGAGATGGTGGCCGCCGCGCACGCGGCGGGCATCAAGGTGATCGTGGACATCGTGCCCAACCACACCTCCACCGAGCACGCATGGTTCCGCGAGGCGCTGGCCTCCCCGCGCGGCTCGGCGGCGCGCGACCGCTACATCTTCCGCCCCGGCCGCGGCGAGGGGGGCGAGCTGCCCCCCAACGGCTGGCGCTCCACCTTTGGCGGCCCGGCGTGGGAGCCGGTGGGCGACGGAGACTGGTACCTGCATCTCTTTGCCGTCGAGCAGGCCGACCTCAACTGGAAGAACCCCGAGGTCCACGAGGACTTCAAGCGCACGCTGCGCTTCTGGAGCGACCGCGGCGTGGACGGCTTCCGGATCGACGTGGCGCACTCGCTGGCCAAGGACCTGGACAGCCGCCCGCTGGAGGAGTGGCCGGACGACCCCGACCAGGCGAGCCTGTCCCAGGACGGAACCGGCGGCGACAACCCGCTCTGGGACCGTCCCGAGGTGCACGACATCTACCGCGAGTGGCGCCAGGTCTTCAACGAGTACGACCCGCCGCGCTTTGCCGTGGCCGAGGCATGGGTGGCGCCCGAGCACCAGTGGATGTACGCCTCACCCGAGGAGCTGGGGCAGGTGTTCAACTTTGAGTTTGCCAAGACGGACTGGTTCGCGGACGACTTCCGCCGCGCCATCGAGGAGGGGCTCGCCGCCGCCGAGCGCTCCCGCTCGACGACGACCTGGGTCCTCTCCAACCACGACATGCCGCGGCACGCCACGCGCTTCGCCCTGCCGCAGGTGCGCTCGCGCGTACACCACCAGCTGGTGAACGACTGGCTGCTCCGCGACGGCAGGACCTACGTGGAGGACCGAGAGCTGGGGACACGCCGCGCGCGCGCCGCGCTGCTCATGGAGCTGGGGCTCCCCGGCTCCGTCTACCTCTACCAGGGCGAGGAGCTGGGCCTCTTTGAGGTGGCGGACATCCCCTGGGAGGCGCTCGAGGACCCCGAGGCCCGCATGAGCGCGCACGGCGACGCCATCAAGGGCCGCGACGGCTGCCGCGTGCCGCTCCCCTGGACGGCGGACGACCCCACCGACGCCTTCGGCTTCTCGCTGGGCGAGAAGCACGCGGCCCCGCACCTGCCGCAGCCGGCGTGGTTCGGCGCGTTCGCGGCAGACGTCGAGGAGGCGGACGAGGACTCGATGCTGTGGTTCTACCGCCGCGCCCTCGCGCTGCGCGCGCGACTGCTCACCGCGAGCGGGGACACGTCGATCGCCTGGTCGGCTGCTGACGGCGGAGACGTCGTCGCCTACGAGCGCCCCTGCGCGGACGGCCGCACGCTCACGTGCGTGACCAACTTCGGGGCGCGGCCGACGGAGCTGCCCGAGGGCGAGGTCCTTCTCGCCAGCGCCGAGGTCGCGGACGGCAGGCTGCCGGGCGACGCCAGCGCCTGGGTCGTGCGATAGCCCCCTTCCGCAGCGACGGGCCGCTCGTGGACGTTTTTCTCGTCTGAAACGTCCATCGGCGGCCCGTCGCCGCTGTCCCTCGGGTGGGCCCGCGCTTCTCGCCGCCGCGACGCCGGGGTCGCGACCGCCCGCATCAACATGCAAAATCCGAGAAGTGCGTAATTCTCAACTGCGAATATGTATAGTGAAACCGGATTCTGCGTGTTAATGCACACGCAGCCGAGAAGTGCAACGTGGCGCCCCGGCGCAGGCGGCTACCCCACCCGCTCGAAGCGGTACATGAAGCTCTCGTAGGGCGTGGCCGGCACGGAGACGGGCAGGCCCATGTCCATGAGGGCGTCGGCGGAGTAGACGCTGCCGTTGCTCACCATGCGGTAGCTCGCGCCGGGCGTGAGGCCGCGCGGGACCACGTAGTTGGCCAGGCCGTAGCCGTCGACGCGCGTGACCACGGCGCACACGAGCGCCTCGGAGCCGTCCTCAGAGACGAACTCCCACGCAGCGAGCGTGGCGTCCTTGGGGTCGGTCAGACGGTAGAAGAGGCCCTCGCGCACGAGGTGCTCGATCGTGCGGTAAGTCTTGACCTGGCTCTTGATGAGCTCGCAGGCACGGTCGTTCAGCTCCATGAGGTCGAGCTCGTAGCCAAAGGCGCCGCCGCCCATGGCCACGGTGCCGCGCGCGCCGAGCGGGATCGTGCGACCGGTGATCTCGTTGGGACAGGCCGAGACGTGCGCGCCCATCGCCGAGCACGGGTAGCCGAACGAGGTGCCGTACTGGATCTCCAGGCGGTTGCGGGCGTCGGTGTTGTCGGACGTCCAGATCTGCGGCGTGTAGTAGAGCATGCCCGCGTCAAAGCGGCCGCCGCCCGCCGAGCAGCCCTCAATGAGGAGCTCCGGATAGCGGGAGCGCACGCGCTCGAGAAGGTCGTAGAGGCCGAGCATGTAGTCGTAGAGGACCTTACCCTGGTCGCTCGCGGTGCGCGAGTACACGTCGACGATCGAGCGGTTGTAGTCCCACTTGACGTAGTCGATGCCGCCCTGGTCGAGCACGGCGCAGAGCTGCTCGAAGAGGTTGTCGCGCACCTCAGGTCGCGAGAGGTCCAGCACCAGCTGGTCACGGCCGAGCACGGGCTCCTTGCCGGGGACGGTGAGCGCCCAGTCGGGATGCGCGCGGAAGAGGTCGGAGTCCTCGTTCACCATCTCGGGCTCGACCCAGATGCCAAAGCCCAGGCCCACCTCGTTCACGCGGCGGGCGAGGTCGGCCACCGTGCCGCCGAGCTTTGCCATGTTGGGCTTCCAGTCGCCGAGGCCGCGGTGGTCATCGCTGCGGGCGCCGAACCAGCCGTCGTCCATGACGAGCATGTCCAGCCCCAGCTCGGCGGCCTTCTTCGCAAGCTCCACGAGCTTGTCGCCCGTGAAGTCGAAGTAGCAGGCCTCCCAGCTGTTGATGAGGATCGGGCGCGGGGCGTCGCGCCAGGGGCCGCGGCAGACGTTGCGGCGGATGCAGCGGTGCAGGTTGTGGGAGATCTTCTCCAGGCCGGCATCCGAGTAGGTCATGATGACCTCGGGCGCCACGATCTTCTCGCCCGGCTCGAGCGGATAGGAGAAGAGGTCGGAGTCCAGGCCCATCTGCATGCGGGCCTGCTCGTACTGGTCGCGCTCGGCCTCGGCGAGAAACCCGCCGCTGTAGACGAAGCTCATGGACCAGCAGCGGCCGGCCGTCTCGGTGGCTTCGCGGTCACAGAGGATCATGACGGGGTTGTACTGGTTGGAGGACATGCCGCGGCGGCTTCCCACCGAGAGCGCGCCGTTCTTGAGCTGGCGGCGCGTGGGGCGGCGCTCCATGGCGTGACGCCCGTCGAAGGTGATGACGTCGAAGTCCCCGGTCACGAAGTCGAGACAGGCGGTCTGCGCCTTCTCCACCGTCACGCGGGCCTCGCCGCCGTTGCGGATGACGGCGGCGCGGGTGATGACGTCGAGCTTGGGCAGGACGCCGTAGAGCAGCTCCACCTCGAGGCCGAGGCGCTCGTCGGTGAGCGTGACCGAGAGGGTCTGCGCGTCGTCGTCGGCCCCCTCGTCGTAGGCGGCGGGCAGCCCCGGCAGGCCGTACTTGCCCGGGCGGATCTCGTGGGACCGGTAGCGGAGGTCGCAGCCGAAGGTGCCCTCGGCGTCGCGCACGATGAGCAGTGGGCTGCGCATGTCGCCGGAGCCCTGGAACGGGAACTCCTGCGGGAGGACGTCGAGCGAATAGGTGCGGTCCGCAACATCGTGCGGGCAACCGCACATGCCGCTGCGGTCGCAGTACGTGAGGAGGTAGGACAGATCCCCCTCCGCGCGTGCGCCGTAGTAGAGATGAAGCAGGTAGCCATGCTCGTCTACCTTCATCTGATAGGTGGTGCGGTCCGTTGAGACGGTGAGGGTGCGCGCGGCGGCGTCGTACGACAGGGGCATGGCTCCTCGGTTTCTCTCGCATGCTGGGAAGTGCAATGGCGAATGTAGCGCATTTGGGGGCGCCCGGAACCCGTCAGGGAACGGATTCCGGGCGCCAGGGGGAATCTTTACAGTTACCCTACGTTCTCGGCCGCGCCTACTTCACGGCACCGTTGGTGACGCCGCCGATGATCTGCTTCTGCGCCACGATGTAGAAGATGATCATCGGGAGCATGGCAAGCAGGTAGGAGGCAAACGCCAGGTTGTAGTTCGTGCCGAACTGCGTCTGGAAGCTCATCTGCGCGAGCGGCAGGGTGTTGACGCCGGAGCCGCCCATGATGACGAGCGGGGTCATGACGTCGTTCCACACGGCCAGGCCGGTGATGACGGCAACGGTGGCGTGCATGGGCTTCATGAGCGGGAAGATGACCTTCCAGTAGGTAGTCCAGGTGGACGCGCCGTCTACGCGGGCCGCCTCCTCGAGGGCGGTGGGGATGTTCCTCAGGTAGCCTGTGTAGAGCATCATGTTCATGGGCATGTAGAACACGACGTAGAGGATCATTACGCCGAACATGTTGTCAAGGTGCATCATGGCCGTCTGCTTGACGAGCGGCATCATCAGGATCGCGAAGGGCACGTACATGCCGGCGACGATGAAGTAGTAGGAGCCCTTGAAAAGCTTCTTCTTGTCCATGTTGCGCCCGATGGCATACGCCGCGAGGCTGTGGATGAGGATGGAGACGACCACGGCAACGACGGTGATGATGAGCGAGTTCAGGAACGAGTGGAAGAAGTCGGTGACCTGGATGGCCTCGATGAAGTTGTCGAGAGACCATGTGGCGGGCAGGGAGAGGATGCCCGCGATGTCGTTGGTCATCTCGGAGGGGTCCTTGAACGCGATGACCACAGCCATGTAGAGCGGGAAGAGGACCGTGAGGGTGCCGATCATGAGCAGGATCGTGACGGGCCAGTTCACCCGCTCCTTGACCTTGGTAGGAACAGTGTTGTTAGCCATTAGAGCTGCTCCTCCTTACTGTTCAGGAACTTCGTCTGCGCAATGGAGACCACGGCGATGAGGATGAAGAAGATCACCGCGTTTGCGCACTGGAAGCCAAACTGACTGTTGTTGAGACCGTTCTCGTAGATGAGATACGAGATGGACTCGGTGGAGTTGGCGGGGCCGCCGCCCGTCATTGCCACGATCTGGTCGAAGACCATGAGCATATCCTTCATGACGAGGACCATGTTCGTGGTGATGGAGGGCATGATGAGCGGGAACGTGAGGTAGCGGAACTTGTCCCAGCCGGTAGCGCCGTCGAGGGCACCGGCCTCGTAGACGTCCTCGGGGACCGAGGAGAGACCGGTGATGTAGATGATCGTGGTCTGGGCGCACGCCTGCCACACGAGCACGACCACGATTCCGATCCACGCCCAGTCGGCGCTTGCGAGGATCGAGTCGGTACCCGTCACCGCTGGGACGATGTAGGTGAAGAAGTACGTGAAAACGTAGCCTACGACGAGGGCGCCGAGGATGCGCGGGACAAAGTAGAGGCCGCGCAGAGCGCTCTTGAACTTGATCTTGCTCGAGAGGCCGATGGCCAGGATGAGCGAGAGCACGTTCACGAGGATCGTGGAGACCACGGCGAGCTTGAAGGTGAACAGGTACGAGTTACCAACGCGGGCGTCCTGGAACAGGTCGATGTAGTTCTGGAGCCCGATGATCTCGAAGGGACCATAGCCCTTGGAGTTGGTGAAGCTGTAGAAGAAGCCCGTGAGCAGCGGGATCGTGTTGAAGGCTACAAACAGGACGAGCACCGGAATCAGAATCATGAGGAAGGTGCGGTTCCTGTCAGACCCCGCCTTGGACGTTGCGAGATTTGCCATCAGTTTCCCTCCTTATCCCTGATTCGCTTCGTATTCCTGGACCGTGCGCATGACGGTCTTGTTGTAGCGCTGCCAGTCCGAGTCCCACTTGGCGAGGAACGCGTCGACGTCCTGGTCGTTGATGAGACCCTGGAGGACGGTGTCGCAGGCCATGGCCGACGGGTAGGAGTGGTCGGGGTAGTCGATAAGCCTGCCCTCGTCAATGAAGTCGAGGATGTCGTCGAAGAGCGGATCGAGCGTGAAGTCGCCCTCGGTGCAGGGGATGGCCTTCTGGTCGTCGATGTAGGCTTGGAGGTTCTCCTGGTCCGCGAGGAAGTCGACGACCTTGTAGATGGAGTCCTTCTTGTCCGACTTCGCCTGGCAGATGTTCCAGCAGAGGTCAACGCCGGAGACCACGATGCGGTCATCGGGGTCGTCTGCCGCGGGCATCGCGAACAGGCCGACGTTCATCTCGGGGTTCACCTGCAGGATCTGCGGAACTGCAAACGAGCCGCAGGGATACATCGCGCTCTGGCCGCGTGCGAAGGCGGTGCAGGCGTCGTTGTAGCTGTAGGCGAGCGGGCCGGGCTCGGCGTAGTCGAGGAGCTTCAGGAGCTTCTCGGCGGGCGCGCGGTAGTAGTCGGAGAACTTGGCATTGCCGGCGTTCACCTGACGCGTGAGATCCTCGGGAACGAGTTGGACGAGCATAGAGTTCCACGGGGAGAGGATGGTCCAGGTGTCGCGATAGCCCAGATAGAGCGGAAGGACCTCGCCCTCGGCCTTGATGGTCTCGCAGAGCTCGATGAACTCGTCCCACGTGGTGGGAATCTGCCAGCCCTTCTCGGCGAACATATCCCTGTTGTAGAGCATACCGGCGGCGTTTGCCACGTAGGGGACGCCGTAGATGCCGTCCATGGGAACGTAGGTGAGGCTCTTCATGATCTCCTGGTAGGCGGGAGACACGTTGGCCATGCCCGGATAGTCGGAGACGTCGGCGAGCATTTCAGAGTCAACAAAGTCCGCGTAGGTGGCGTCGCCGCCGATGGCAACGACCTCGGGATAGTCGTCACGGACGAAGCGCGTCTTCATGATCGTGACGGCGTCGTTGGGGCTGTCAAAGTTGAGGAAGACGTCGTCGCTCTGCTCGTTGAACTGGGCCTCGAGGTCCTCGAAGTAGGAGGCCGCCTCCATCTTGTAGTTGACGATCTCCACCTCGGCCTTGCCGTCGGCGCGCTCGCCCTCGCAGCCCGTGAGAGCGAGACCTGCGGCGGCAGCGGCGGAGAGCCCGAGGAAGGAGCGACGTGTCAGTGCTCTTTTCTGCATAAGGTGTGCCCTCCTTCCCTAGTGGGCGATGGCGCGCTCGGTCTGCTTGTCGAAGAGGTGGATCTTGTCCACGTCAACGGAGCAGTTGATCTTGGAGCCGGTGCGGACGGAGCTTGAGGCGGAGAGGTGCGCGGAGATCTGGCCACCGTCGACGTCGGCGTAGATCATGGCCTCGGAGCCCAACAGCTCGTAGACCGTGACGTCGGCCGGGAAGGTCTCGGAGAGGGTGCGACCCTCGGCGTACTCGTGCTCCTCGACGACGTCCTCGGGACGGATGCCCATGACGACAACCTTGCCCACGTAGCCACCGTCCTTGAGGGCCTTGGCCTTGGGGCCGGCCAGGGAGATGGTGTTGCCGCCGAAGGTGAGCGTCACGCCGTCGCCCTTCTCGGCGACCGCCGCGTCGATGAAGTTCATCTGCGGGGAGCCGATGAAGCCGGCGACGAAGAGGTTGCAGGGCTCGTTGTAGAGCTTGGTGGGGGTGTCCACCTGCTGCATGACGCCGTCCTTCATGACGACGATGCGGGTGCCGAGCGTCATGGCCTCGGTCTGGTCGTGCGTGACGTAGATGATCGTGGCGCCGAGGCGGTCGTGGAGCTTGGAGATCTCGGCGCGCATCTGGACGCGGAGCTTGGCGTCGAGGTTGGAGAGGGGCTCGTCCATCAGGTAGACCTTGGGGGCGCGGACGATGGCACGGCCCATGGCGACGCGCTGGCGCTGGCCGCCGGAGAGGGCGGACGGCTTGCGGTCGAGGAGCTTCTCGAGGTCGAGGATGCGGGCGGCCTCGCGGACGGCCTTGTCGATCTCGTCGGCGGCCACCTTGCGCAGCTTGAGCGGGAAGGCCATGTTCTCGTAGACCGTCATGTGCGGGTAGAGGGCGTAGGTCTGGAAGACCATCGCGATGTCGCGGTCCTTGGGCTCGACGTCGTTGACCACGCGGCCGTCGATCTTGAGGGTGCCGGAGGTGATGTCCTCGAGGCCGGCGATCATGCGCAGCGTCGTGGACTTGCCGCAGCCGGACGGGCCGACGAAGATGATGAACTCCTTGTCGGCGATCTCAAGGTTGAAATCCTTCACCCCCTCGAAGCCGTTGGGGTACTTCTTGCCTACGTGTTCAAGTGTGAGGCTTGCCATCTGCGCAACCTTTCTCCCTGCCCGACTGGCGTGCGCCCGCCATGTCGAGGCCCCACCTTACGTTGTCTTAATTTTAGAATGACGTTTTTACGCGCTTTTCTCATTGTTTCGGTATATTTTATAGATAAATTCTTGTTTTCGCTGGTATGAGGCTATTTTAAAACCTACGCACTGATGGGCTCATTCGATGAGTGGACATTTTTTGAAGGCGAGTGGTTCAGCCCGTTTTTATAACCGCAGGTAGATGAGCTGACTGGTTTCTCGCCAAACGGTAATCGATTCCACAAATGGCTGTCATCTAGTTACCTAAATGCGTTCTATCGTTGTTTCTCGTATGCCCGCAAAGTGTTAAAATATACAAAATGCGTCATACGGTCTTGACCGCATCGGGCGAGAGGAGCCCCATGCCCACCGGCGAGCTCGAGTTCTCCACGTTCTCCCACGGACACTACGTCGACCTCATGCCCTACCAGTACGGACGCGAGCAGTGCGCGCCGGGGCACGCCTTCGGCCCGGCGCGGCGCGACCACTACCTCTTCCACTACATCATCTCGGGCCGCGGCCTGCTCATGACCACGGACGAGGGCGGGACCAAGACCGACCATCGCCTCCAGGGCGGCGAGGGCTTCCTCATCTTCCCCGGGCAGGTGAACACCTACGTTGCCGACCTCGACGACCCGTGGGAGTACATCTGGGTCGAGTTCGACGGCATCCGCGTGGCAGACGACCTGGAGGCCGTGGGGCTCACGAGCGCCGCGCCCATCTACCGGACCCAGTCCAGCGAGCTGCGCGCCCTCATGGTGGAGGAGATGCGCTACCTCATCTCCAACCGCGGCGCCTCCGCCCTGCACCTCGTGGGACACACCTACCTCTTCCTCGACTACCTGCTGCGCTCCGCCTCGCACCCCGCCGAGCGGCAGACGGGGCGGCTCCAGGCCTTCTACATCCGCGAGGCCATCGACTTCGTCAAGGAGAACTACCAGGCGGACATCACGGTCGAGGACATCGCACGGCGCACCGGGCTCAACCGCAGCTACTTCGGCAAGGTCTTCAAGGCGGCGACGGGCAAGTCCCCGCAGCAGTACCTGATCGGGTACCGCATGGGCAAGGCCAGCGAGCTGCTCAAGCTCACGGCCCTCCCGGTGGCCGAGGTCGGCCGCGCCGTGGGCTACCCCAACCAGCTGCACTTCTCGCGCGCGTTCAAGGGCGCCTTCGGCGTGTCCCCGCGCGAGTGGCGCCGCGAGAACGCCCTCGGGTAGGGGCGGGCGAGAGGTTCTTCTCGGCGCGGGCGTCCGGGCGCGGCCCCGGGCGAGAAGAACGTCCGGCTTTGGCCGTGTGGGCGCGCGGGCGGCTACCCTGGGGTAGACCGACGAAAGGGGCCACCATGCTCGCCGACTACCACGTTCACACCGGCTACTCCGACGACTCCTCCTACCCGCTGCGCCAGGTGGCGCTCGACGCGCTGAGGCTCAACCTCGACGAGGTCTGCTTCACCGAGCACGTCGACTACGGGGTGAAGCCCGAGTGGGACGAGCCGGCGGGAGCGCGCCTCGAGGGCGGGCGCCCGGTCACCAACTGCCCCTATGAGCCCTACCTCGACGAGGTCGAGGCGACGCGCGACGAGCTCGGCGGTGACATCCGACTGCGAGCCGGCCTCGAGCTGGGCGTGCAGTCGCACACGATCGGAAGGAGCCACGAGCTCGTGACCCGCCTGGGCGAGCGGCTCGACTTCGTGATCTGCTCGATCCACCAGGTGGGAGACCGCGAGTTCTGGAATGGCGACTTCCAGGAGGGACGCACCCAGGACGAGATCCACGGCGCCTACTACGAGGAGATGCTCGCCGTGGTGGAGGGCTTCCACGACTACAGCGTCCTCGGCCACCTGAACCTCATCAACCGCTACGACCCCTTTGGGCCCTACCCGTTCGAGCGCGTGCGCGACGTCGTGGCAGAGATCCTGCGCCGGGTCATCTCGGACGGCAGGGGCATCGAGGTCAACACGTCCGGCATCCGCTACGGGCTGGGGGACTTCCAGCCCTCGCGCGAGGTGCTCGAGCTCTACCGCGACCTCGGCGGGACGGTGGTGACGGTGGGCTCCGACTCGCACAGGCCGGAGCATCTGGGCTCGTACCTGCGCCTGGCCTACCGCGAGCTCGGCGAGCTGGGGTTTGAGGGCGTCTGGACGTTCGAGCGGGGCGAGGGGGAGCTCGTCCGGTTCGAGGGGCGCCGCTCAGCGCCCGCTCGCACAGCCTCCCGTGGAGACGACGCCCCGGTAGAGGTCGCGCCGGCGCGCGAGGTTGGCGTCATAGTCCTCCACGAAGACGCGCGCGAAGAGCGCGTCGAGCACAAAGAGCAGCGAGAGGCCCGTGGCGAACGGGGACACCTTCTCGGCATGGTCCTCCTGCGGCGAGAGCGCGAGCTTGACCGTGGCGTACTCGTCCAGCGGGGTCGTCTCGGCCGAGGCCACGAGCACGAGCGGAACGCCGCGCTCGGAGAGCGACCGGGCGGCCGGCCTGGCGAGAAACCCGCGCCCGCCGAACGAGACCAGCACCACGGCGTGCGTGGCGTCGGCCGCCGCGACGACGAGGCGCTGCTCGTACTCGTCCACCGGGGCGCTGACCGCCCGGCCGACCTCGGCCATCTGGAAGCGGAAGTTCTGCGCGAAGGCGACGTTTCCCGCCGTGGCGAGCACGTCGACCTGCGCGGCGTCGCGCACGAGGGCCGCGGCGGCGTCGAGCGCCGCCGGGTCGAGCACGTTGGCCGTGGCGGCGAGCGTCTGCGCGAGGTCCGCCGCGAGGGCGTCGACGACCTCACGACCCCCCTGTCCGGCGCGCACCGGGAAGTTCACGTCGATGCCGGCGTTCTCGTGGCGGTAGGCGTCGAGCGAGGAGGCGAGCCGGACCTTGAGGTCGGCCAGGCCCGAGCACCCGAGCTTCTCGCAGAGGCGGTAGACCGTGGCCTGCGAGACGAGCGCCCGGCGCGCGAGCTGCTTGGCACCCTCCGAGAGGCAGCGCTCCGGGTTGGCGAGCAGGACGTCGGCGAGCGCGCGCTCGGCGTCCGTGAGGTCGTCGGCGAGGCGCAGGCGGGTGAGGAGGTTCACGGGCGCCCCTCCCCCGCCGGGGGCTCGCCGGTCTCGAGGAGGGTTTCGAGGGCGGCCTCGTCGAGCACGGGGACGCCGAGGCTCTCCGCCTTGGCCAGCTTGGAGCCGGCGGCCTCGCCGGCGACCACGTAGCTCGTCTTCCTGGAGACCGAGCCCGTGACCTTGGCGCCGAGGGCCTGGAGCGCGGCCTTGGCCTCGTCGCGCGTGCGGCGCCCGAGCGTGCCGGTGAGCACGAAGGTGAGCCCCGCGAGCGTCTGCGGGCGCTCCGGCTCGGCACGCTCCTCCTCGAGCGCCACGCCCGCGGCGCGCAGGCGCTCCACGACCGCCACGTTCTTCTCGACCGCGAAGAACCCGCGCACGCTGGCAGCTATCTTGGGCCCGATGCCGTCGACCCGGGCGATGTCCTCCTCGCTGGCGGCGGCGAGGGCCTGCATGGACCCAAAGTGGCCCGCGAGCTGACGCGCCACCGTCGCCCCCACGTGACGGATGCCCAGGCCAAAGAGGACGCGCGCCAGGCCGCGGCCGCGCGACTCCGCCACCTGCGCCATGATCTTCGACGCGATGACGGGGCCCACGACGATGTCCTCGCCCTCCACGGTCTGGCGACCGGTCCAGACGCGGGCGAGGTCCTCCTCGGTGAGACGGTCGTAGAAGTCGGCGACGTCGGCGAGCAGGCCCTGCTCGACCATGCGGCCCACCAGCTCGTCCCCGAGACCGTCGATGTCCATGGCGGTGCGGCTCCCCCAGTGGATGAGGCGCTCGGTTGCCTGCGCCGGGCAGTCGATGGAGACGCAGCGGTAGGCGACCTCGCCCTCCTCGCGCACCACGGGGCTGCCGCATGAGGGGCAGGTCTCGGGCATGCGGAACTCGGGCGCCCCCTCGGGGCGCAGCTCGAGCACCGGCCCCACGACCTCGGGAATCACATCGCCCGCCTTGTGGACCACGATCGTGTCGCCCACGCGGACGTTCTTGCGGGCGATCTCGTCGACGTTGTGGAGCGTCGCGCGGGCGATCGTGGAGCCGGCGACGGTCACCGGGTCGAACTCGGCAACGGGCGTGAGCACGCCGGTGCGCCCCACCTGCACGCGGATCTCGCGCAGGACGGTGCGCCTCTCCTCCGGCGGGAACTTGAACGCGATCGCCCAGCGCGGCGCGCGCGCCGTGAAGCCGAGCGCCTCCTGCTGGGCGAAGGAGTCCACCTTCACCACAACGCCGTCGATGTCGTAGTCGAGCTCGTCGCGGCGAGCGAGCGCGCCCTCGCAGTAGGCGCGGACCTCGGCGGCCGACGTGCAGCGTCTGAAGTGCGGGTTCACGGCGAAGCCGCAGTCGATGAGCCACTGGAGGAAGTCGTGCTGGGTGTGCACGTCAATGGGCGCCTCGTCGGCCACGGCGTAGACGAAGGTCTCGAGGTCGCGGTGGGCGGTGACCTTGGGGTCCTTCTGGCGGAGGCTGCCGGCAGCGGCGTTTCTCGGGTTGGCGAAGGGCGCAGAGCCGGACGCGTCGGCAGCCTCGTTCAGGCGCGCGAAGGAGGTCCGCGGCATGTAGACCTCGCCGCGGACCTCCACGGAGCGGCCGAGCCCGCCGTCGGCAAGGCGTGCGAGGCCCGCGGGCGCGAGGGCACGCGGGACGTCGCGCACCGTGAGGACGTTGGCGGTGACGTTCTCGCCGGTCGTGCCGTCGCCGCGCGTGGCGGCACGCACGAACTGGGCATCCGTGTAGGTGAGGGCGACGCCGAGGCCGTCGATCTTGAGCTCGCAGGTGTAGGCGACGGGACGTTCCGGCGTGGCGCCGAGGGCCTCGTCGGTGCGCGAGAGCCACTCGTCGAGCTCGTCGAGGTCCATCGCGTCGTCCATCGAGTACATGCGCGCGGCATGGGTCACCGGCTCGAACTGCTCGGACACGTAGCCGCCCACGCGCTGCGTGTAGGACTCGGGCGTCACGAGCTCGGGGTGGTCCCCCTCGAGGGCGATCAGCTCCTGGAGCAGCCGGTCGAACTCGGCGTCGGTCATCTCGGGATCGTCGAGCGCATAGTAGGCGTAGGCGGCATGCGAGAGGATGCGGTTGAGCTCGGCGTGACGGGCGCGAGGGCCCGCGGTCGGCGTCGGCCTCGCCGCAGGCTCGTCACCGAAGAGCGACATCTGGGCCTGCGGGTTCTTCTCGTCTGCCATGGGCGCTCCTTCACGGCTCGCAGATCTACTCGGCCCCTCATGGTAGCGCATGGGGCGTCGCGGAGCCCGCCCGCGGGCGCCGTCGTCGATGGCAGCGCGCAAAACGCTCGCTCGTGTGATGAATTGTCGTCTTGAAGTACAAAAGGCTCGCTCGTGTGATAGCTTTTTCGCCCCAATTCGGAATATGATTTAACTATTAATATTGTTTCCTGCAGTTTCGCAGACTGAGGGGACGAGAACGGAACCCCAGAACGAGAAAGGGCATCGCACGAAAGCCCATTCTGCATGCTGAGACGTCAATTCATCACACGAGCGAGTTTTTTGCATGGTCCGTGGGCAGTCGGACGGCCTCGGCGGCTCAGCCCTCGAGGCGCGCGAGCCTTGCGAGGGCGCGGCCGCCGAGCACCAGCTGTGCCAGGAGCAGTGCGGCCGCCGCGAGCCATAGGGCGTCGTAGCCGCCGAGCGCGACGAGCTGGCCGCCGAATGCCGAGCCCACGCCGCCCCCAGCAAAGACGCCGAGCCCGATGAGGCCGGTACAGAGGCCCGCCTGAGCCGGGTCGGCGTCCATGGAGAGCGAGACGAGCGTGGGCTGCGTGAGGATGTAGCCAAAGCCGAGCGCGCCCGCGGCGAGAAGCGCCGGCACCCAGGAGCCCGTTGCCGTCACGACGACGAGCGACGCTATGGCGAGGAGCCCGGCGGACTCCCCCACATAGATCACGGCGCGCGGCCCGCGGGCAGCGCCGACGCGCCCGGAGACCGTGCCGCCCACGAGGCACAGCACCCCGTAGAACATCATGATGAGGCCCGCCTGCGTGGGGGCGAGCCCGCAGCGCTCGGCGAGAAAGGTGCCCATGAAGCCGTAGACGCCGAGGAACACGACTCCCGTGGTGCACGCCACGAGGAAGATCGCCCGATGGCTGCCGAAGAAGATGCGTCCCGCGCGCACGAGGAAGCTGTCGTGCGGCGGCTCCACGACGTCCTCCGCGCCACGCGCGGACGCCGGGACGGTCGCATGGGGCAGACGCCACAGCAGCGCCAGGGCAACCAGGGCGAGCGTCCCGAAGCACGCGAAGGCAGCGCGCCAGCTCATGAGGTCGGTGAGGATGCCGCCAAGACCGGAGGAGAGCCCTTGGCCGGCGAAGGTGATGCCCATCAGGATGCCCACCGCGCCCCCGCGGAGCTCGGGGCCGACGACGTCTCCGACGTGCGCCTGCGAGACGGCGATGATGCCCGCGGCGAAGCAGCCGGTCACCGCGCGCGCCACGACAAGCAGCTCGAGCGTCGGAGCCAGCGCGCACAGGAACGTCCCCGCCGCGAGCCCCGCCACGATCACGCGGAGCACGCGCAGCCGCCCGAACCGATCCCCGAGCGTGCCGCACACGGGCTGGAGCATGCCGTAGGGGAGCAGGTATGCGGTGAGGACGACGGCAGCCGCCGAGGCGGCGACGCCGAGCCCGTTTGCGATGGCGGGCAGCGCCGGCGAGACGAACCAGTTGTCGGCGGCGGAGACGAGGCCGCAGAAGCCCAGCGTGCAAACGACGCGTCTCTGCTCGGGGGTGAGGTTCATGGGTGACCCTTCCGACGTGCGATGCGCAGCCGGGTCATTGTAGTACCACCCGCCGTCGCCCGTCCCGGGGCCGTCCGTCGGCGAGGCGCTACGCGACGCTTGCCTCGTACCCGGCGTCGGAGACGGCAGCCACGAGCGCGTCGTCGGAGACGGAGTCGGCCGCCTCGACGGTCGCGGTGCCGGCCTCGAGGCTCACGTCGACAGAGCGCACCCCCTCGACGCCCTCGAGCGCCTTCGTCACGTGCATGACGCAGTGCTGGCACATCATGCCGGTCACGTTCAGGGTCTTGGTCATGGTCGGGTCCTTTCTTGGTTCCTCTATCCTCACGTCGGCCGCGACGGGCGCCGCAGCCTCGGTCCTGACCTCGCTCGGCCTCCAGGTGCGCAGGCGCAGCGCGTTGCTCACCACGAAGACGGAGGAGAACCCCATCGCCGCGGCACCGATCATGGGGTTGAGCGTCACGCCCCAGGGCGTGAGCACGCCGGCGGCCACCGGAATGCAGACGGCATTGTAGAAGAGCGCCCAGAAGAGGTTCTGCTTGATGTTGCGCATCGTGGCGCGCGACAGCTCCATCGCGGTTGCCACGTCGGCGGGGTCGGAGCGCATGAGCACCACGTCCGCCGAGGAAATCGCCACGTCCGTGCCGGCGCCGATGGCGACGCCCACGTCGGCTCGAGCGAGCGCGGGCGCGTCGTTGATGCCGTCGCCGACCATGGCGACGACGTGCCCGGCGGCCTGCAGCTCGCGGACCTTGGCCTCCTTCTGGGCGGGCAGCACGCCGGAGACGACCTCGTCGACGCCCACTCGACGCGCCACTGCGGCGGCGGTGCGCTCCTGGTCGCCGGTGAGCAGCACCGTGCGGGCCCCCATCGCGCGCAGGCGCGCGACTGCGGAGGCGCTCGTTGACTTCACGGGATCCGCCACCGCGATCATGCCGAGCGCACGCCCTCCCGAAGAGAAGAACAGAGGCGTCTTGCCGTCGTCGGCGAGCCCGGCCGCCGCGTCGGCCAGCGCACCGAGCTCGACGCCGTGCGCCGCCATGAGACGGGCGTTGCCGGCGAGCGCGGGGGCGCCGCCCACGAGCGCGGAGAGCCCGCCGCCCGGAACCTGCTCGAACTTCTCGACGCGGGGGTCACCGGCGGCAACAGCGCCCTGCTCCTCGGCATACGCGCAGACGGCGGAAGCGAGCGGGTGCTCGCTCTTGCGCTCGAGCGCCGCCGCGACGCGCAGGAGCTCCGCGCCGGAGGCTCCCGCGGCGGGCATCGCGTCGGTCACGCGCGGCGAGCCGGCCGTGACGGTGCCGGTCTTGTCCAGCACGACGGTGTCAACGCGGCAGGCGGTCTCGAGCGCCTCGGCCGACTTGATGAGGATGCCGTTGGCCGCGCCGCGTCCGGTGCCCACCATGATGGCCGTGGGCGTGGCCAGGCCGAGCGCGCACGGGCAGGAGATCACGAGAATCGAGATGGCATGCGTGAGCGCCGTGGCGACGTCGCCCGTGAGTGCGAGCCATGTGGCGAACGTCACCGCCGCGATCGCGATGACCACGGGCACGAAGACGCCGGCGATCTTGTCGGCCATTCGCTCGATGGGGGCCTTGGAGCTCGTGGCCTCGTCCACGAGACGGATGATGCCCGCGAGCGTGGTGTCGTCGCCGACGGCGCGGGCGTCCACGGCGATCCAGCCGCGCGTGGAGACGGTCGCCCCGGTGACCCGGTCGCCGACGCCTTTCTCGACGGGAACGCTCTCGCCGGTGATGGCGGACTCGTCGACGGCGGCCGAGCCCTCGACCACCACGCCGTCCACCGGCACGGACTCGCCGGCGCGCACGATCACGCGATCTCCCACGGCCACGTCCTCGGTCGGCACCTCGACCTCGGCGCCGTCGCGCACGACCGTGGCGGTCTTGGGCGTAAGGTCCATG
>DGYFR06201__coassemble_336_pt1 | contig 21867 bp, 16 predicted proteins | sample DGYFR06201__metabat2_high_PE_046 | metagenome-assembled genome bin DGYFR06201
TCCAGTTTCGACGTCCAGTAAAGTACCTGTTCAAGCGGGTCGTTTTTGAAAGGACTTGGCGATGCAGGCATCAGCTTCCCAAGCTGACACTCGCGGGTTCGAGTCCCGTTGCCCGCTCCAGAATTCGCGGGGCCCCGCCGGGGCCCTTTTTGCTGCCGCTCGCTCCCGTGCGAGCCTGACGAAAGGAACCAGGGTGGCAGTCATACCGATGACCAACGAGGAGTGCCGCGTCGCGACCGAGCGCCTCTCCGATCAGCTCGACCTCTACGCCAACCTCCTCGTGCGCAAGGGGGTCGCGCTCCGGCCTGGCCAGGAGCTCGTCCTCCAGGCGCCCGTCGAGCGCGCTGACTTCGCCCGGCGCGTGGTGCGCGCGGCATATCGGGTCGGCGCGGGGCACGTGACCGTCCTCTGGGCCGACGACGAGGTCAGCCGCCTCACCTACGAGCACTGTCCGCTCGAGTTCTTCGAGCACACGCCCTCCTGGCAGGTGGAGCAGCTCAACTCGCTCGCCGAGGCAGGTGCGGCGTTCCTGTTCCTGGAGGGGCAGGACCCCACGATCCTGCGCGGCATCGACCCCGCCAAGCCGGCCGCCGCCACCCGCGCGCGCAACACAGAGTGCCGCTCCTTCCGCGACGGCATGGACTTCGGCCACAACGCCTGGTGCATCGCCGGGGTGCCCGTCGAGGCGTGGGCCTGCGAGGTCTTCCCGGACCTCTCGCCCGCCGAGGCGCTCTACCGGCTGTGGGTCCTCATCCTCGAGGTCTCCCGCGCCGACGGCGAGGACCCCGAGAGCGCCTGGGAGACCCACAACGCGTCCTTCGAGAAGACCAAGCGCTTCCTCAACGGCCACGCGTTCGACGCCCTGCGCTACGAGGCCTCCAACGGCACCGACCTCACCGTCGGTCTGCCCGAGGGCCACGTCTGGGACGGCGGGGCCGGCCGCACGCAGGACGGCGTGACCTTCTTCCCCAACATCCCCACCGAGGAGGTCTTCACCTCCCCGGACCGCCTCCGCGCCGAGGGCGTGGTCCACTCCGCCCTGCCGCTCGTGCGCAACGGCCAGGTCGTGCGCGACTTCTGGCTGCGCTTCGAGGGCGGCGAGGTGGTCGACTTCGGCGCCGAGCAGGGTCGCGAGGTGCTGCGTCACATCCTGGAGACCGACGACGGCGCCCGCCGCCTCGGCGAGGTCGCGCTCGTCTCCAAGAACACGCCGATCCGCCAGAGCGACACGCTCTTCTACGACACCCTCTACGACGAGAACGCGAGCTGCCACCTGGCGCTCGGCATGGGCTTCCCGGAGTGCGTCGCCGGGGGTCCCAAGCTCAGCAAGGAGGCGCTGCTCGAGCACGGCGTCAACCAGAGCGCGACCCACGTGGACTTCATGGTGGGCTCCGACGACCTCTCCATCACGGGCATCCTCCCCGACGGCACCGAGGTCCCCGTCTTCGTGAACGGCCAGTGGGCCTGGGAGTAGGCTGGCGCGCATGCGCACCGTGCTAGAATCGACATCGCGCGCCGTTAGCTCAGTTGGCAGAGCAGGGGACTTTTAATCCCAAGGTCCAGGGTTCGAGGCCCTGACGGCGCACCAGCGCAGGACCCGGGCCGGACGCTCCTTCCGACGTCCGGCCCTTCGCTTCGCCGACCCCGCACAAGAGGCTTGAGTCCAAAAAAGAGCGCGACGTCGAGCGCCTCAAGCGAGGAAGAGCCTCCTACCAGCGGCGCCGCAAGAAGGCGGCCGCGCGGCCGCGCGATTTTCGACCCAAACCCCTCGGCTCGCCCGGTCCGCCCCGCCAATGTTTCAAGACGGAGTCACTTCTCGCCCATCCCGCACGCAAGCCCTATAGTCAGCCTCGTCAGACAGCCGCGGGCCAATAGCCCGCGCCCGCTCAACTACTGAGGAGGCCAACGTTGATGAACGTTCACAGCGCGCCCATGCGCGCCGCCCTCCTCGCATCCCGACGCCAGAGCCGACGAATCACGCCCTAGATGTCGCGTGTCGCTCCCGCATGCCGGTTCTTATCGCCAGACCATGCCCAGCGCCCCGCGACGTCGGGGCTTTTTCGTAACCAGCTACCAAGCTATCAAGGCACCTCGTTCACAGGAAAGGAAGCATCATGGCAGAGAAGGAAAAGGTCGTCCTCGCGTACTCCGGCGGACTGGACACCTCGGTCATCGTGAAGTGGCTGCAGGTCGAGAAGAACCTCGACGTCATCGCCATCTGCGGCAACGTGGGCCAGGACGAGAAGGACCTCTCCTGGATCAAGCAGAAGGCGCTGGACATGGGGGCCATCGCCTCGGAGGCCGTCGACATGCGCGCCGAGTACGCCGAGAAGATCCTGTCCAAGGCCATCTGGGCCAACGGCAAGTACGAGGGCGTCTACCCGCTGCTCTCCGCGCTCAGTCGACCGCTGATCTCCAAGCACCTCGTGGACATCGCGCACCAGTACGGCGCCAAGTACATCGCGCACGGCTGCACCGGAAAGGGCAACGACCAGGTGCGCTTTGAGACCTGCATCCGCGCGCTCGACCCCGAGCTCGAGATCATCGCCCCCGTGCGCGAGTGGGACCTCACCACGCGCGACTCCGAGATGGAGTGGGCCGAGGCCAACGGCGTGCCCGTGCCCACCACCAAGAAGAAGCCCTACTCCATCGACGACAACCTCTGGGGCCGCGCGATCGAGTGCGGCGTGCTCGAGGACACCTGGAACAAGCCGCCCGCCGACATCTGGACGATGACCAGCAACCTCGAGGACTGCCCCGCCGAGCCCGAGGAGGTCGTGATCTCCTTCGAGGAGGGCATCCCCACCGCCATCAACGGCGAGAAGATGGACCTGCTCAGCCTCATCATCAAGGCCAACGAGATCGCCGGCCGCAACGGCTACGGCCGCATCGACATGATCGAGGACCGCGTCGTGGGCATCAAGAGCCGCGAGTGCTACGAGTGCCCCGCCGCCCTGCTGCTCATCCAGGCGCACCAGACCCTCGAGCAGCTCTGCCTCGACGCCGAGACGCTCAAGCAGAAGGCCAAGATGGACGTGGAGTGGGCCTCGACCGTCTACCGCGGCCTGTGGTTCTCCCAGAACCGCATGGCGATCGACGCCTACAACGCCTACACGCAGAAGTTCGTGACCGGCGACGTGCGCATCATCCTGTGCAAGGGCGGCCTGTTCGTCGACGGCGTGCGCTCCGCGTACAGCCTCTACGACTACAACCTGGCCACCTACGACGAGGGGGACTCCTTCGACCACAGCGCCGCGCGCGGCTTCATCGAGCTCCACGGCCTGCAGTCCAAGACCTGGTCCAAGGTCCAGGGCCCCGGCTCCGGCCTCCAGCCGGTGCACTAGGGACGGCGGCCCCGTTTCACGAGAAACGGCCGACCGGGAGGCGCTCCCGGTCGGCCGTATTGCAAGTTTTAGGCAGTTTTTGGCGGGTACGGGAAGTAGTGAATTATCGTGCATCTCGTTTACCTGCAAGTTTGTTAACAGAATCGTCGACGCTACTTGCCGCGTGCCTCGCAAACTGCCTAAAACCAGAATATGGCGTCGCTTTGATAAGCTAGACGCCAGGACCATCCAAGGAAGGAGCCATGATGGCGCTGTGGGGGGGCAGGTTCGAGAAGGGCGTTGACCAGTTCACGCAGGAGTTTGGCGCAAGCCTCGAGGCCGACAAGAACATGGCCGCCCAGGACATCGCCGGCAGCCGCGCGCACGCCCGCATGCTCGCCGAGCAGGGCATCATCTCGGCCGAGGACCAGGCCGCAATCGACGCCGGCCTCGCCGACATCGCCCGCCAGATCGAGGACGGGACCTTTGTCTGGGACGTCAACGACGAGGACGTCCACATGGCCGTCGAGGGCGCGCTCACCCGCGCGATCGGCGCGCCCGGCGGCCGCCTGCACACCGGTCGCTCCCGCAACGACCAGGTTGCCACCGACATCCGCCTGCTCGCCAAGGAGCTCTGCGACCAGCTGCTCTCCGGCAACCGCGCTCTGCGCCGCGTTCTTCTCGACGTCGCCGAGAGGAACCTCGATGTGGTGATGCCCGGCTACACCCACCTGCAGCACGCCCAGCCGGTGCTGCTGTCCCATCACCTGCTCGCGTACTTCTGGATGTTCACGCGTGACCACGTCCGCCTCGCCGCCGCCCGCGACGCGGCGGACGCCAACCCGCTCGGCGCGGCGGCCCTTGCCGGGACCACCTACCCGCTCGACCGTGCCCGCACCACGGAGCTCCTCGGCTTCTCTCGCGCGATCCCCAACTCGCTCGACGCCGTGTCCGACCGCGACTACCTGCTCGACCTCGAGTACGCGTGCGCCGTCTCCATGATGCACCTCTCGCGCCTGTGCGAGGAGATCGTCCTGTGGAGCTCCACCGAGTTCGGCTTCATCACGCTCTCCGACAGCTACTCCACAGGCAGCTCCATCATGCCCCAGAAGAAGAACCCCGACTTCGCCGAGCTCACGCGCGGCAAGACCGGCCGCGTCTACGGCGACCTCATGGCGCTGCTCACCACGATGAAATCGCTGCCCCTGGCCTACAACAAGGACCTTCAGGAGTGCAAGGAGGGCCCGCTCGACGCGGCGCGCACACTCAGCGACTGCATGGAGATCGCCGCGGGCATGGTCGAGACCATGACCGTCAACGCCGACGCCATGCTCGCCCAGGCCGGCACGGGCTTCTCGGCCGCCACCGACGTGGCGGACTACCTGGCCAAGAAGGGCATGCCCTTCCGCGAGGCGCACCGGGTGGTGGGAGAGCTCGTGCTCTACTGCGAGAAGCACGGCAAGGGCCTCGAGGACCTCACGCCCGAGGAGTTTGTGGCCGCGAGCCCGCTCTTCGAGGAGGACGTTGCGCGCGACCTCGACCCGGCCGGCATCGCCAACGCCCGCGTGACCTACGGGGGCACCGGCCATGACGCGGTCGTCGTCCAGCTCGACGAGGCGCGCGCGGCGCTCGCGGCGGACGAGGGCGCCGTGGCGTAGGGGTTCCCCTCGTCGCTGCGGTAGAATCGAGGGGTCAGCCGCGCAACCGCCGAGGAGGCCCCGCATGATCGACCGATACACCCGTCCCGAGATGGGCCACATCTTCTCCCTGGAGAACAAGTACCGCATCTGGCAGGAGATCGAGGTCCTGGCCTGCGAGGCGCACGCCGAGATGGGCAAGATCGGCATCACGCGCGAGGAGGCGGCGTGGATCCGCGAGCACGCGGACTTCAACAAGGACGAGGTCGACGCCATCGAGGCCGTGACCAACCACGACGTCATCGCCTTCCTCACCAACATGGGCGAGTACATCGACCGCGACGTGCCCGAGGGCGAGCCCAAGCCCAGCCGCTGGGTGCACTTTGGCATGACCTCTTCCGACCTCGGCGACACGGCCCTCTGCTACCAGCTCGTCCAGGCCACCGACATCCTCATCGAGGACTGCCGCAAGCTTGGGGAGATTTGCCGCCGCCGCGCCTTCGAGGAGCGCGACACCCTCTGCGTGGGCCGCACCCACGGCATCCACGCCGAGCCCATGACCTTTGGCATGAAGTTCGGCAGCTGGGCGTGGGAGCTCAAGCGCGACTACGACCGCCTCAGGGACGCCCGCGCCAACGTGGCCTTTGGTGCCATCTCCGGCGCGGTGGGCACCTACTCGAGCATCGACCCGTTCGTGGAGGAGTACGTCTGCGAGCACCTGGGCCTCGTCCACGACCCGCTCTCCACGCAGGTGATCTCCCGCGACCACCACGCCTACCTCGCCGGCGTCCTCGCCACCACCGCCGCCACCTGCGAGCGCATCGCCACGGAGATCCGCAACCTCCAGAAGACCGACACCCTCGAGGCGGAGGAGCCGTTCCGCAAGGGCCAGAAGGGCAGCTCCGCCATGCCGCACAAGCGCAACCCCATCACCGTCGAGAAGGTCTGCGGTCTCGCGCGCGTGGTGAAGGCGAACGCACAGGTCGCCTTTGACAACGTGGCGCTCTGGCACGAGCGCGACATCTCGCACAGCTCCGCCGAGCGCGTGGCGCAGGCCGACAGCTTCATCGCGCTCGACCACATGTTCCAGTGCCTCACCCGCATCGTTGACGGCCTCATCCTCTACCCGGCCCAGATGCTCGCCAACCTCAACAAGACGCGTGGGCTCATCTACTCCTCCAAGGTGCTCCTCGCCCTGGTGGAGACCGGCATCACCCGAGAGCAGGCATACGCCATCGTGCAGGAGAACGCCATGGCCACGTGGCGTGAGGTCCAGCAGTGCGAGGGCGGCACCACGTTCCGCGAGAAGCTCGAGGCCGACCCGCGCTGCACCGTGAGCGCCGAGGAGCTCGACCGCATCTTCGACCCGCGTGCCTTCCTCACGCGCGCCGGCGTGGTCTTCGACCGTCTCGAGCAGCTGAACTTCGGATAGGTCAAAAGGGGACAGTCCCCTTTTGACCCATTACGAGAGGAGAAGGGCATGCACTACGACTACACGCCGCGCGGGGTCTGCTCGCGCGCCATCCACATCGACCTCACCGACGACGGCACGACCATCGAGGCCGTCTCGTTCGAGGGCGGCTGCAACGGCAACCTCAAGGCCGTGAGCAAGCTCGTCGCCGGCCACCCGGTCGACGAGATCGTGGGCATCCTCGCCGGCAACACCTGCGGCCCGAGGCCGACGTCCTGTGCCGACCAGCTCGCCCGCGCGCTCATGGAGGCGTCGGCGGGCGCCCGCGTCTAGCCATGCGCGGGCCCAAGGTCACGCGCCGCTCCTTCTTCAAGACCGCCGCAGCCGGCTCCGTCGCCGCCGCGGCGGCGATCGGCGTGCTCTCGGGCTGCACGCATTCGGGCGACGAGGAGACCTCGGACCCCGTCGTCGTCGACGAGGACTCGGCCGAGAGCATCCTGGACACGTTCGAGTCGGTGGACCTCGGCCTTGCCCAGGAGGCGACCTGGTCGCTCCCCCTCGGCAACGTCCTGCATCCGTCGGAGGGCACGTGGGTCCCCGTCACCACGGCGGGCTCCTCAGCGACGCCGATGGTGAAGGCCTCCGCCCTGTCCCTCGCCTCCGGCCAGCTCGTCGAGGTCGTCTCCGAGCCCCTCGGCCAGGGCACGACCACCGTGATCTATGACGTTCGCTGTTCCGACTACGTCTACGCGTGGGTCGAGCTCGACCTGCAGTCGCGCGCCTGGGCGCTCTACGCCGCGCCCTTCTCGGGCGGGGCCCTCTCCGGCGAGGCCGTGACCCTCTGGGAGGGGGACTCCGACTTCGACCCGGCGCCCCTCGCCGTCACGGGTCGCATGGTCATCTGGCAGGTGCAGCCCTCCACGAGCGGCTCGCGCACGACCGAGCACTCCTTCTGCTACGTCTGGCACCTGGGTGACGCGGAGGCGAAGTCAGTGGTGGAGTCGCCGGGGCGCTTCGCCACCTCCCCGACCGTCTCCGGCGACGCGGTCGTGCTCGCCCCCCGCGTCCGGGCGGACGAGGGCACCTTCTACGGCGTGACGGCGTACTCGGCCTCCGACGACCTGGCGACCCGGATCGACCAGCTTGTGATGCCGCAGAACGTCCGTCCCTTCCGCGCCACGCGCGTCGGCGAGCGCTTCCTCGTGTCCGTGGAGGCGAGCTACAGCACGGGCGGCCTGCTCGGCCAGATGGGCACCTACGTTGGGACGGCCGAGGGCGGATTCTTCCGCCTCAACCGCGAGCCGTCCGAGCTCGGGTGCGGGAGTGGGGACGTGGTCATCATAAAGAGCCTGGCGTCCTACTTCGTCATCGACCTCGCGGCGCGCCAGTACGCGGTGCTCGGGTCCGCCGACCGGGCCGTCGACTACGGAGACTACCCTGCCCGCGCGGGGGAGTGCGACCTCTTCGTCACCTACGCCACGGTCAAGGACGCCGACACCGGCTACCCGGCCACGGTCGCCGTGCGCACCTTCCGCCTGTGAGGGTGCATCGGCCGGCGGCAGGTGGGGTACACTAGAGACACCTACGGGCCGGGCCCACGGCAACGAGAGAAACCAGGGAGGCCAAGATGGCTTCAGACGAGAAGAAGATTCTGCTGGTCGAGGACGAGAAGGCGATTCGCGACGCCGTCGCCGCCTATCTCGAGCGCGAGAGCTACATCGTGCGCGGCGTCGGCGACGGGCAGAGCGCGGTCGAGGAGTTCGAGAAGCACTCCTTCGACCTCGTCATTCTCGACCTCATGCTCCCCAAGCTCTCGGGAGAGCGCGTCTGCCGCGCAATCCGCGAGACCTCCAACGTGCCCATCATCATGCTCACGGCAAAGGGCGAGGTGGAGGACCGCATCATCGGCCTTGAGCTGGGCGCCGACGACTACCTCATCAAGCCCTTCTCGCCGCGCGAGCTGGTGGCCCGCGTCCGCGCGCTGCTGCGCCGCGCCCACACCGAGGCCGAGCCCGCGCTCGAGACGCTCGACTTCGGCGACCTCGTGATCGACATCTCGGGCCACAAGGTCCTCGTCGAGGGCAAGGAGGTCGACCTCACGGCCTCCGAGTTCAAGCTGCTCACCACGCTCGCCCGCTACCCCGGCCGGGTCTACACCCGCATGGAGCTGGTCGAGAAGGTCCTGGGCTACGACTTCGAGGGCTACGAGCGCACCATCGACTCCCACGTCAAGAACCTTCGCGCAAAGCTGGGCGACGACCCGCGCAACCCGCGCTGGCTCTACACCGTCCACGGGGTGGGATACCGCTTCGAGGCGCCCGAGAAGCCGGCAGAGACGCCCGCCAAGTAGGCCGGGCGCATGTCCGCGCGATTCGTCACCGGGGGGAGGTCGCACGCCGAGGACGGCGCCGACCGGGCCTCCTCCGGCTACGGCTCGTGGAACACCATCAAGCGCAGGCCCAAGCGGGGCCGTCCCTACGTGACGAGCCTGACCTTCGCCTTCGCGCTCACCGCGATCATGACCGCGCTCGTGCTCGTGGCGGTTCTCGCCATCGTGTGGGAGCCGCAGTTCATGGCATACACGCGGCAGAACATGCAGGCGCTCGCGGACTCCACGGCCGCCGCCATCTCCGAGGCGTATGCCGAGAAGGGCGAGCTGGACGAGGAGGTCGCTGCCGTCGCCGAGTCCGCGTCCGCGGTCTCGTCCGAGATCGTGGTGCAGGTCACGACCGTCGACGGCGAGGTGCTCTATGACGACACCTGGGCGACCTCCGTCACGCGGTCCCGGGGCGGCAGCGGGACGCGCGTCTCCGCCACGGTCCCGACCGACGAGAACGCGACCGTGAGCGCGACGATCACCGCGCCGAACGGCAAGACGGTGGGCGCGGTCCGGCTCTGGGCGCTCGGCTCCGAGGCGCTGCTCACCAAGACCGACGCCGCCTTCAGGACCAACTCCTACGGGGCCATCGCCACCGCGGCCGCCATCGCCGCCATCCTCGCCTGCGTGATCGGCTACTTCGTCTCGCGTGCGATCTCCCATCCGATCCAGCGCATCACCTCGACGGCAAAGCAGATCAGAAACGGCGACCTGACGGCGCGCTCCAAGGTCACGGGCACCGACGAGGTGGGCCAGCTCGGGGAGACGTTCGACGACATGGCGAGCACGATCGAGCGCGACCTCAAGCTCGAGCACCGGCTTACCGGGGACGTCGCCCACGAGCTGCGCACGCCCCTCATGGCAATGCAGGCGACCGTGGAGGCCATGCAGGACGGCGTCCTGCCCGCCGACGACGAGCACCTCGAGGTCGTCGCCGCCGAGGTGCGCCGCCTCTCCCGCCTGATCGACGCGATGCTCAAGCTGTCCCGGCTCGAGAACGGGACGACCGAGCTCAAGGTGGAGCGCACCGACCTCGTCTACCTCGTGAGGAGCCTCGTGTCGTCGCAGCACCAGCTCTTCCACGAGAGGGGCCTCCACCTGCGCTTCGTTGACGAGACGCCGCACGGCGAGCTCTATGCCGACGTCGACCCGGACCTGCTGCGCGAGGCCATCGTCAACCTCATGAGCAACGCCATGCGCTACACCAACGCCGACGGCTGGGTGAAGGTCTCGCTCAGGCAGGAGCGCTCCGACGTGCTCGTCGCCGTGCAGGACACGGGCATCGGCATCGCGAAGGAGGACATCCCGCAGACCTTCGGGCGCTTCTGGCGCTCCGACGTGAGCCGCGAGCGCGTCTCCGGGGGCCTGGGCGTGGGCCTGGCGATCACCAAGGAGATCGTCGACCGCCACAACGGGACGATTCTCGTCGAGTCCGAGCTTGGCCGCGGGACGACCTTCACGCTGCGCATTCCCCAGCGTCGCTCTCGGCGCCAGGATCGATAGGGCTGCGCGCCCCTTTGCCGCGTCCCCCGGTGACGTATACTAGGCATTTGAGTGAAGCGCCTACGAAAGGTGGCCGGGATGGCTGAGATGGAACTTCGTCCGGATTCGCACGGCAAGGTGCGCGACATCTACGACTGCGGGGAGAGCCTGCTCATGGTGGCCTCGGACCGCATCAGCGCCTATGACTTCATCCTGCCCGACGAGATCCCCCACAAGGGAGAGATCCTCACCCGCATCTCGGCGTTCTGGTTCGAGCGCTTCGCGGACCTCATCCCCAACCACATGATCTCCTGCGACGTGGCCGACCTCCCGGCTGCCTACCAGCCCTACGCCGACTACCTCGCCGGGCGCTCCATGCTGGTCAGGAAGGCCCAGACCGTGCCCGTCGAGTGCATCGTGCGCGGCTACCTCACCGGGTCCGGCAAGAAGACCTACGACGAGGACGGCACGGTCTGCGGCATCAAGCTGCCCGACGGGCTCACCGAGGCGTCCAAGCTGCCCGAGCCCATCTTCACCCCGTCCACCAAGGCGGAGCTCGGCGACCACGACGAGAACATCTCCTTCGAGCGCTGCTGCGAGATCGTGGGGGCAGACGTGGCCGAGCAGCTCCGCGACGCGTCGCTCGCCATCTACAGGGCGGCCGCCGACTACGCCGCCACCCGCGGCATCATCATCGCCGACACCAAGTTCGAGTTTGGCTTCATCGACGGCAGGCTCACCCTCATCGACGAGTGCCTTACCCCCGACTCGAGCCGCTTCTGGCCCGCGGACGGCTACGAGGAGGGCAAGGTCCAGCCGAGCTACGACAAGCAGTACGTACGCGACTGGCTGCGCGCGAACTGGGACATGACCGGCGAGCCGCCGCGCATCCCGGCCGAGGTCGTCGACGGCACCTCCCGTCGCTACCAGGAGGCGTTCCAGATCATCACCGGCACCGAGTTCACGCCCGCCCGCGCGCGCTAGGGCCGCTTCGCGGGCGATAGACGCAAACACGCACGAAGGAGAGTCATGTCACTCAAGGACACCATCGAGGGAGCCCTCCAGGAGGCTGAGGGCAACACCGTCAGCCGACCCAAGAAGGAGGCCGAGTCCGTTGCCGCGGACGACGACAAGAAGGGCTTCTCCCGGAGCTCGGCGGCGAAGGCCCGCCCCGCACGCGAGGCCGCCTCGTCCGTGAGGGTATCGTCGGGCTCGTCCTCGAAGGGCGGCCTCGGCACGCCGGAGACCAAGGAGGAGAAGCGCGACCGTCGGCGTCGTGAGCGCGAGGAGGAGAACCTCCGCAACCGCGCGTACGACCTCGTGCTGCGCAGCATGCCCGACTATCGCCGCACCGACCGCGTCTTCTGGGTCCTCGTCGGCGTGGGCATGGTCTTCGCGGTGACCTCCCTTGTCGCGATGTACCGATTCGGCGAGGTCACCGACGTCACCTCGCCCGTGGGCATGTTCTCGACGGGCGCGCTGCTGCTCGCCTACGTCTGCATCATCGGCGCGATCATCTTCGACTTCGTCAAGCGCCGCCCGTTCCGCAAGCAGGCCCAGGCGCGCGTCGGCGGCCTCACCGAGAAGAAGCTCATCGAGCTCTTCGAGCAGGACCGTGCCGCCCAGGTTGCCCGACAGGCCGCAAAGGAGGCCCGTCGCAAGCGCAAGTAGGCTTTGTCGACGCAAGGCGCCGGTGGTAGAATGTCCACCATGCCTTCGTAGCTCAGGGGATAGAGCACCGCTCTCCTAAAGCGGGTGTCGGCCGTTCGAATCGGCCCGGGGGCACCAGAAAAGACGCAGGTCAGAGGCACTTCTCGCCTCTGACCTGCTTTCTTTTTCTGCGCGCGGTCGCAAGACGTACCGGAAAAGCGTCGCGCTTCCGGTCGTGCCGCACGTGAATTCACGTGCGGCACGTTTTGGCGCCAAGACCGAGAAGAGCCCCCGCACGTGAATTCACGTGCGGGGGCTCTTCTCGGCCTTGGCGTCGTCGCTACTCGGAGTTCGCCCCGTTTCCGGAGTCGCCCGTGCCGGGGTCGGGCTCCTGGGTTGACTGGCTCTCTGTCGTGAGGGTGATCGAGGAGCCGTAGGGCGCCGAGCCCGTCACGGACTGGGAGACGACGACGCCGTCGCTCGGCCCGTTGATGGTGACGCTGAAGCCGCTGTTGCTGAGGGCCGTGCTCGCCTGGCTGCCCGTCCAGCCGACGACGTTGGTCACGTTGACGTACTGCACGCCCAGCGAGACCGTGATGGTGACCGTGGAGCCCACCGCCGCCGTCTCGCCCACCCCGGGGTTGACGTCGATGACTGTGCCCTCGGGCGAGGACGAGTACTGCTCGTTCACGTTGACGACGAAGCCGTCGTCCTCGAGGCGCTTCGTGGCGCTCGACTGGGAGTCGCCCACGACGTTGGGGATGACCTTCTGGCTCGCGCCGGAGGAGATGTGGTAGGTGATCGCCGTTCCGGCGTCCACCATCGCACCCGGCTCGGTGTCCTGCGAGGCGACCTTGCCCTCCTCGATCTCGTCGCTCTCCTCGTCGGTGCCGCGGTTGCCGGTGAGGTTGGCGTCCCTCAGGGCCTCCTCGGCCTCCTCCTGCGTCATGTTGCGCAGGTCGGGAACCTCGACCTGCTCGATGGGGGCGGGCCCGTTGGAGACCCTGAAGTTGATGGTGCTCCCCTCGGGCATCTCACGGTACGCCGCGGGGTCCTGCTCGCAGACCAGGCCCTCCTCCACGGTGTCGCTGTAGGTGTACTCGGGCTCGCCCGCCACGAAGCCGGCGGCCTCAATCTGCTCGATCGCCTCGTCGACGGGGACGTTGGTGATGTTGGGAACGGTCCTCATGTTCGCGCCGGAGCCGAGCAGCGTCACGAGGGCGAAGATGATGATCGCCGCCGCGGCGATGCCGCCGACCACGCCGAGGATGACGTTGCGGCGGTGCCGCCGCTGTCGCGCCTCCTCCTCCTCGGCCGCCTGGGCCGTCGCGCTCTGCGCATAGAAGCGCCCGGTGCGCTCGGTGCGCGGCATCGCGGCCGTGCCGCCCGCCACGGGCGCGGCGCCGCGGTCGAGCTTGTTGGTGACCTGGGCGGGGAGCATCGCGGTCGCGCTGTTGACGGCCTGCATGCGCCCGGCGAGGTAGTCGCGCAGGGTGCGGTAGAGCTCGTCGGCGGTCTGGAAGCGGTCCGCCGGATTCTTCTGCATGCACTTGAGGATGATAGCCTCGATCTGCGGGTCCACGTTGGGGTTGAGCTGGCTGGGCGGCTTGGGCTGCTCGTTCACCTGCTTGAGGGCGACGGAGATGGCGTCGTCGCCCTGGAAGGGCACCTGGCCGGTGGCCGCCTCGTACATGACGATGCCGAGGGAGTAGATGTCGGTCGTGGGCCCGAGCTCCTTGCCCTGGGTCTGCTCGGGCGAGACGTAGTGCGCCGTGCCGAGGACGGAGTTGTCCTGCGTGAGGTGGCTGTTCTTGGCGCGCGCGATGCCGAAGTCCATCACCTTGATGTTGCCGTCGGGCTGCACCATGATGTTCTGCGGCTTGATGTCGCGGTGGATGATGTCGTGGCGGTGCGCCACCGAGAGCGCCTGCGCGATCTGCGAGCCGATCTGGGCGACCTTCTTGCAGTCGAGCGCGCCGTGCTTGCGGATGCCGCTCTTGAGGTCGGTGCCGCGCAGGTACTCCATGACGATGTAGTAGGTGTCGGCGTCCTTGCCCCAGTCGTAGACGCTCACGATGTAGGGGCTCTGCAGCGCCGCGGCGGCCTGGGCCTCCTGCTTGAAGCGCGCCGCGAACGAGGGGTCGTTCGCGTACTGGGGCAGCATGGTCTTTATCGCCACCGTGCGCCCGAGCACCTCGTCGAGCCCGCGGTAGACCGTGGCCATGCCGCCCGCGCCGATCTTGTCCTGGACCTGGTAGCGTCCGCCGAGTAGCATCGCTGACATCGTCTCTCCTATCCCTCGCGGGCACGGCCCGCGCCGTATCCTTCGGTCATGCGCCTCATCAGCTGCCCGCCCCCGAGGCCTGCGCCTGGAGGGAGGCTGAGAGGACCTGGCCGGCGAGGCTTGCCGCGAGGCCCTCGACGTCGCTTCCCTGTCCCTCGACGCAGACGGATATGACGAGCGTGGGCTCGTCGTACGGGGCGAACCCGATGAAGAGCGAGTTGATGTTGCCGTTCTCGACCTCGGCGGTGCCGGTCTTGCCGGCGACGCGCGTGCCGGAGACCTGGGCCGCGGAGCCGGTGCCGCCCTCGACCACGCCGAGCATGGCCTCCTTGAGCTGCGCCGCGGTGTCCGCGGAGATGGCCTGCCCGAGCGAGCGCGGCGAGGTCGAGGAGGTCTCGACGCCCTCGGGCGAGAGCACGTGGCCCACCACGTAGGGGTCCATCGCGACGCCGCCGTTGGCGATGGCCTGCGCGACGACCGCGTTCTGCATGACCGTGGTCTGCGGGCCGGCGGGGCTCTCGTGCTGGCCGACGGGCTGGCCGCAGGCGGCCCACGCCGTCTCCCACTCCGTCATCTCGACGGGGTCGGGCATGAGCGACGCGAGGCTCGGGAAGTCCTGGCCGATCTCCTGGCCGTACCCGAAGGCGTTGGCGTAGCTGACGAGCGTGCTGGACCCCGTCGCGACGCCGATCTGCGCGAACGCGGTGTTCGCGGAGTTGGCGAAGGCGCTCGCCACGGTGGTCTCGCCGTAGTCGGCGTCGTGGATGTTGGTGACGGCCGCGCCGCCGATGTCCATGGACGCGGGCGCGCTCACGGTGGAGTCGAGCGTGGTGGTCCCGGAGTCGAGCGCCGCGGCGAGCGTGACCGCCTTGAAGGTGGAGCCGGGCGCGTAGAGCGCCTCCGTCGCGCGGTTGACGAGCTCGCCGTTCGTCCCGGAGGAGATGATCTCGTCAAGCTGGTCGACGCTGTAGGTGGGCGACGACGCGCTTGCGAGCACGGCCCCGGTCTTCGGGTCCAGGACCACGATCGCGCCCGTGTAGCCGGAGAGGGCGCTTTCGGCCGCACGCTGGATCTGCGAGTTGATGGTCAGCTGGACCGTGGAGCCGGGCTGGGCCACGCCGGCCATGGAGTAGAGGGCGCTGCGCCAGGTGGAGTAGTCCTTGCGGCCCGTGAGCGTCTCGTTCATGGTGGACTCGATGCCGGCCGAGCCGTACTGCGTCGAGATGTAGCCCACGGTGTGGCGCGCGAGGGTGCCCTGGGGGTAGGAGCGCGCGTAGGTGCCGTCGGGTTGCAGGGTGCTCTCGGCGAGGGTCACGCCGTCGGAGGTGATGATCGCCCCGCGCTGCACGTAGGCGCTGCGCGCGATGGTGTGGTTGTTGGTGGGGAGGCTCTGGATGCGCTCGGCGTCTATCGCCTGGATGTAGGTGAGGTTTGCGACGAGCGCGGCAAAGAAGAGCGAGAAGACCGTGATGAGCGCCGTCAGGCGCTTGCCGAGGGCCACGCGCCCGAGAACGCCGGACTCCGCCGTGGTGAGGCCGAAGCGCCCCCGGGCGTGGCTGCCGTGGACGACGGCGGCCGCATGGGCGCCCTGGGAGGGAACCTGGCTCGCGAGCGTGAGGACGGGGTCGCGCCGCGCGCTCGCGCGGTCCGTGCCACTGGCCATCTGCGCCTCCCGGCCCGTTCCCTCGTCGCCGGCACGCAGGAGCAGGCCCACGATCACGAAGCTGGCGAGAAGGGACGTGCCGCCCTGGCTCATGAACGGCAGCGTCACGCCGGTGAGGGGCAGCAGCTTGGTGACGCCGCCGACGATGATGAACGCCTGGATGGAGATGGCGCAGGTGAGGCCGACCGCCGCGAAGGCCGAGCAGTCCGACTTGGCGCGCGCCGCCGTGGCGAGCCCGCGCACGCAGAAGAGCAGGAACAGGATGAGGATGGCCGACCCGCCGAGAAGCCCCATCTCCTCGCCGATCGCGGCGAAGATGAAGTCGCTCTGCACGAACGGGATCGTGGTGGACAGACCGTTGCCGATGCCCACCCCGACCAGGCCGCCGTCGGAGAGCGAGTAGAGGCCCTGGACGATCTGGTAGCCGCCGCTCGAGGCCGCCGACCACGGGTCGATCCAGATGTTGACGCGGTTCGCCACGTGCCCGAAGAGGAAGTAGCAGGCAACGCCGCCCACGGCGAGCAGGAGCAGGCTCACCACCACGTAGCCCGCGCGCCCCGTCGCCACGTAGATCATGATCACGAAGAACGCGAAGAACAACAGGGCGCTGCCGAGGTCGCGCTCGAAGACGACCACGAGCAGGCTGATGCCCCACATGACCAGCAGCGGCAGCAGCATGCGCAGCCGGGGCAGCGTCACGGGGCCGATGCGCCTCATGGACGCCGAGAGCGCCTCGCGGTTGGAGGCGAGGTAGAACGCCAGGAAGAGCGTGATCGCGATCTTGGCGAACTCGCCCGGCTGGAAGCTGAAGCTGCCGATGTAGATCCAGAGCTTGGAGCCGTTCTGCTCGGTGCCCACGATCATGGGCAGGACGAGAAGGACGACGCCCGCGACTCCGAGCGTGTACTTGTAGTCGGCGAGGGAGTCGAGGTCGCGTACGACCGCGAGCACCACGACCATCGCGGCGACGGAGAGGAACAGCCACACGACCTGGCTGACCGCCGAGTCGGGCGCGAGGCGCGTGAGGAAGGTGATCCCGGTGCCCGAGAGCGCGAAGACGATGGGGAGGATCGCGGAGTCGGCGCCCGGCGCGAGGAAGCGGATGGCCACGTGGGCCGCGGCAAACGCGCCGAACAGCCCGAGCGGCACCCCGAGCGTGGAGAGGCTCAGCTGGGCGCTGGAGTCCACCACGTACATGGCGTAGAGGAGCAGGACCGGCACCGCCGCCAGGCAGAGCAGGAGGAGCTCGGTGTTGCGGCGCCCGTGCCCGTGCCGGCGCTCCTGCCCGACGGGCAGCGGGGCGGACATGACGGAGGCCTCGACCTCGGAGCGGGACATGGCCCCGGCGTAGCGCCTGCGCCTCATTGCTGCTCACCCCCGTCCTGCTCGGCTGCGGCAGGGTCGGACTCCGCCCGGGCCGTCTCCGCGATCTGCGCGGCGCGGTCCTTCTCGGCGTTGATCTGGTCGTGGTAGGAGTCGATGACCTCGCGGCCGGCCTCCTCGCTGTCCACGCGGATGCCCTGGGCGAGCTGGTCCTGGACCGAGGTGGGCAGGTCGGAGAGCTCGACGGAGCTCGTTCCCACGAGCTCGCTGGTGGGGACGCCGAGGAACTCCCCCTTGATCCCCCGATAGAGGCCGACGGTCGTGCCGTTGACGCCGAGGTACCACTCGCTGCGGACGAGCGCGACGGCAAACAGCAGCGACAGGGCGAGAAGCGCGACGATGACGCCGCTCAGGATGGCGGCGCGATGGAAGAGGCGCCGGCGCGCCGCGTCGGCGATGCCGTCGTTCAGGACGTCGACCACGACGACGGTCACGTTGTCGGCGCCGCCGGCGGTGAGCGCGGCGGCCACGAGGTTGTCGGCCGCCTGCTGGGGCGTGGCGCTCGAGACCGCGAGCGCCTCGATCTCTGCGTCCGAGATCATCGACGAGAGGCCGTCGGAACACAGGATGATGCGGTCGCCGTCGTTGACCTCGAGCGAGAAGTGGTCGGCGTACATGTCGGGGTCTGAGCCGAGCGCCCTGGTGATGATCGAGCGCGAGGGGTGCGTGCGCGCCTCGTCCGCCGTTATCTGGCCGGAGTCAACGAGCTCCTCGACGTAGGAGTGGTCGTGGGTGACGCGCACGAGCGTGCCCTGGCGCAGGACGTAGGCGCGCGAGTCGCCCACGTGGGCGACGGCCATCTTGTTCTTCTCGATGAGGACGGAGGTGACGGTGCAGCCCATGCCGGGCTTGCCGATCCCCTGCTCGGCCGCCTCGATGACGGCCATGTTGGCCGCCTCCACCGCGGCGCCGAGCAGGACGTCGTCGGCGGTCCCGGGGGCGCGCTCGCCCACGGTCTCCACGGCGATCGAGCTCGCCACCTCGCCGGCGGCGTGGCCGCCCATGCCGTCGGAGACGACGAACAGCGGTGTGCGCAGCAGGAAGGAGTCCTCGTTGTGGCCGCGTACGAGGCCCACGTCGCTGCGCGCGCCCCAGGATATGAACTCGTTGGCGCCCGAGACGGCGTCCGCGCCGACGCGCCCCTCGACGGGGACCTCGGCGCGGCCGGGGGCGTTGGCGGGCTCCTGCGCGGGCGCCATCTGTGCCTCGGCCGGCGTCATCCGCGGCTCACTCGCATGATCGTGTCGCCGACCTGCACCTCGTCTCCCTCGCGCAGGGTGACGGGCTGGTCGATGACGTGGCCGTTGACGAGGGTGCCGTTGGTCGAGCCAAGGTCCTCGAGGACGAGCGCGGGGCCCTGGAGGGCGAGGCGCGCGTGGGTCGAGGAGACGTAGGGCTCGTCGATGACGACGTCAGAGGAGGGGGACCGGCCGATGACGACCGGCCCCAGGATGTCGACGTGCAGGCCGCGGAGCGCGCGCGTGCCCTTCTCGACGTCGATCGCCCAGATCGCCGCGTCGCGGCGCTGCCCGCGCACGAGGCCGACGCCGGTGCGCATGACCGCGAACAGGAACAGGTACAGGACGACGACGAGGATGACGCGCCCCGCAAAGAGCACGAGGTCGATCATCGCGGGTTCTCCCGAAACTCGAGGTTCATGAGGCCGAGGGTGATGAGGTCGCCGTCCCGCAGGACGCACTCGCGGACGTCGACGTCGTTGACGAGGGTGCCGTTGGTGGAGCCGAGGTCGGCGATGTGCCAGTCGCGGCCGTCGAAGGAGAGCTCGGCGTGACGGCGCGAGACGTTGGGGTCGCGCAGGACGACGCCGGCCTGGGAGCGCTCGCGGCCGATGACGGTCGACGGCGCGGCGGCGGTGTAGGTGCGCCCGCTCTGACGGTCGATGAGCAGGCAGGTTGCCGTCTGGGGCTCGGCGACGGGGCTCGCCCCCGCGACAGCGACGTCGCCCACGCCGCGGCGCGGGTCGACGAGGGGCACGCTGCGGCGCTGCGTCTGCGGCACGGGGATGGAGCCGGGGCCCTCGCCAGGCACCACGACGGGCGCGGGCCCGCCCATCGGGACGGGCATGGGGGTCGAGGCGGACGCCGAGGCGACGGGCATGGGCTCGACGAAGTCGAGCGGCGTCACGTCGAGGCCGTCGCCCGAGGCGAGCGGTGCCGGCTCGGGAGCGGGCGCGGGTGCGGGCGCGGGCGCCGAGGTGCGGGGGGTGGGCGTCCCCTGGCGCCTCCCGCGCGGGTGGACCTGGGCGGCGGCCCCGCCGGCGCTCGAGTTGCCCGCAAGGAAGGCGCGCTCCTCCTCGCGCAGGCGCCCGAGGGTGCCTGCGTCGACGTTCTCGGCGAAGACGGCGAACTTGCCCGACTTGAGGCCCGGGTCGACCATGAAGCGCACCAGCGGGCTGCCCACGAACGCGTAGCCCTTCTTCTGGGCCTGCGAGGTCACGAAGGCGGCCGTCTCGTAGGTGATCTGCTCGTAGAGCGGCCGCATGAGGGAGTCGTCGGTGGCGGAGACCAGCACGGTGTAGAGGGCGGGCGCGGTGTCGACGCCGTCGATCTCGTACGTCTCGTTCTCCATCTCGCGCGCGGCGCGCTTGGCGAGCTTCTTGAACGAGAAGGGCTCGGTGTAGCCCTGGGGGGCGGCGCCGAACACCGACCCGATGCGAGACTCGAAGTCACTCAGGAAACTCATCTAACTCCTCGCCTTCCGTGCCCTCGTAGAGCGGGCCTCTCAGGACGGTCGCGATGCACATAAGCACGAATAAGAGTAGCGCAAGGACGAGAGTCGGCCAGTCGAGGGCCGCCCATATACCGCTATTCTCCATGCTAGCTGCGAGGATGGCGGGGACGACGAGACACCCCAGGCCCAGGGTCTGCCCCAGGATACCGGCCGCGACCGACCCGCGCAGCGCCACGGCCGAGGAGAGCGCGCCGCAGCCGACGGACCCCGCGAGCAGCAGCCAGAACGCCGGGTCGGAAAGCTGCGCGCCCAGGGCCGCGACCAGCGCGTCGGGCGAGAAGGACGCGGAGACCGAGGCGTGGAAGACGCATCCCGTGAGGTACCCGAGGCAGCTGGTGAGCGCTGCCGGGACGGGGTCGAGCGCAAAGCCCGCGAGCGCGGACCCGCAGGCGGGGGACGGCAGGCAGCACGGGAGCAGCAGCGCCGCGGAGGAGAGGCGCTCGCGGCGCCCGACGACGGCCCACCACGCGAGCCCGCAGACGGCGAGCAGCGCGGCGACGATCCCCGGCACCGGCGTATCGCCCGGCGTGCCGAGCAGCGCGGCGACGACGGCCGCCATCGCGAGCGGCGCGGCGGAGGGCGGCCAGGCGGCGCCGGCGAGCGCCCCCGCGAGCGGGGCGACCGCGGCGGCGCCCCCGACGAGCCACGGGATGTGCGGGGTCACGAGCCGGAGCGCCGAGAAGGCGAGAAGCGCCGTGGCCGCGCGCGCGGCGGCCCCCTCCGGCAGGTGCAGAGACCCGCCCGCGCGCTCGCGCCGGACGCGGGCGCCGGCGTCCGGCTCGTCGTCCTTCTCGGCCTGCTCGACGAGGCCGCGGAGGGACTCCGCCCCCATCGCGGGCAGCCCGAGGTGCGGGACGAGCTCCTCGGCGAGCTCGAGCGCGTCGGCGTCGCGAGCGGATGGTGCGGGCGAGAGCTCCCTTGCGAGCGTGGCCTCCACCGCCGGGTCGACCCCGGGGGCGAGGCGGGCGAGCCGTCCCGGGCCCTTGGCGATGCGCCTGCGCGACTCCTCCGCGCCCTTCGCCAGGAAGGGGTTCGAGCCGGTGAGCGCCTGCCACGTCACGACCGCGAGCGCGAAGACGTCGGTGCGCTCGTCGACCATGCCCCCGTCGATCTGCTCGGGCGGCATGTAGCCCACGGTGCCGCCGCGCGCGTCGCCGTAGCCGGCAGCCGAGGCGAGCGTCGCCATGCCAAAGTCGGCGAGCTTCACCACGCCCTGGCGGTCAATCATGATATTGGTCGGCTTGATGTCGAGGTGGAGCACGCGGTTCTCGTGCGCGAAGGAGAGCGCCCGCGCCACGCTGTCCAGCACGTGGGCGCACTCGTCGGGGGTGAGCCGACCCCCCTCCACGCGGGCGAGCAGCTCGGCGAGGTTGAGGCCGTCGACGTACTCCATGACCAGGTAGGCAAAGGTCCCGTCCGACTCGAAGTCAAAGACGGTGACGATGTTGGGGTGGCCGAGCATGCACGCGGTGCGCGCCTCGGCCAGGGCCTCGGCCGCGGTGGTGCCGGTCTCCGCGGCGAGCGGCATGCGCTTGATCGCCACGCGGCGCTGCAGACGCGTGTCCCAGCAGGTGCACACCGTGCCAAAACCCCCGCGCCCCCGCCGCTCGAGCACGCGGTATCGGCGGAGCAGGTACTCCTCGGGCGGCTGCGCCGCCGACTGCAGGGGGGTGTGGCGCACCCGGGTGGGCGTCTCGTTCACGGCGACTCCTCGTTTCAGCTGCGTTGGCCGTGCGAGAACATTCTAGCGCTTGGTGGCGGGGCGTCGAAAAATCTCTTGGCAGGGCGCGGCGAATGCGCTACGATAACCCAGCACGCGGGCGTGGCGGAATTGGCAGACGCGTACGGTTCAGGTCCGTATGGGGGCAACTCCATGAAGGTTCAAGTCCTTTCGCCCGCACCATGA
>DGYFR06201__coassemble_255_pt1 | contig 21357 bp, 18 predicted proteins | sample DGYFR06201__metabat2_high_PE_046 | metagenome-assembled genome bin DGYFR06201
TACGCAAGTTCCAACAGAATCGGGGCCAGAAACGATGGCAAGCGCGTATAACGCGTGGACGACGTCAACCACCGCACGCGGGGCAGGCTACACCCTTTCACACGAGAAGGGCCCGGACGCGTGAGCGCCCGGGCCCGGTCAGAGCAGGTGTGCGCGAAGGCGCCCTACGCCATCGCGGACTTCACCATGGCGGCGAAGCTGTCGGCCTTGAGGGAGGCGCCGCCGACGAGCGCGCCGTCGACGTCCTCCTTCTCGAGGAAGCCGGCGATGTTCTCGGGCTTGGCGGAGCCGCCGTAGAGGACGCGGATGCCGGAGGCGACCTCCTCGCCGAAGACCTCGACGAGGGTGGCGCGGATGGCGCCGCAGACCTCCTGGGCGTCATCGGCCGTGGCGGTCTTGCCGGTGCCGATGGCCCAGATGGGCTCGTAGGCGATCACGTACTTGGACGGGTCGGAGATCTCCAGGCCCTCGGTGTCCTTCTTGATCTGGTCCACGACAAACTCGACGTGCTTGCCGGCCTCGCGGACCTCGAGGGACTCGCCGCAGCAGCTGATGGGTACGATGCCGTGAGCCATGAGGGCCTTGGCCTTCTTGTTCACGTCCTCGTCCGTCTCGCCGAAGTAGTCGCGGCGCTCGGAGTGGCCGATGATGCAGTGGGTGGCGCCCACGGCCTCGAGCATGCTGGGAGCGGTCTCGCCGGTGTAGGCGCCGGACTCCTCCCAGTAGACGTTCTGCGCGCCGAGCGCGAACGGCGCGGAGGCCTGCTCGATGACCTCGGAGACGCCCTTGAGGTCGACGGCGGGCGGGCAGACGACGACGTCGACGTCGCCGGTGCCGTCGGCAAGCTCGTCGGCAAGGCCCTGGGCGAGGACGACGCCCTCGCTGTAGGTCTTGTTCATCTTCCAGTTGCCAGCAATCATCCTCTTACGCATCGAGAAGCGCCTCCACTCCGGGAAGGGCCTTGCCCTCGACGAGCTCCATGGAAGCGCCACCGCCGGTGGAGATCCAGCTCATCTTGTCGGCCAGGCCGAACTTGTTGATGGCCGCGACGGAGTCGCCGCCGCCGATGATCGAGGTGCAGTCGGACTCCGCGATGGCGCGGGCGACGGCCTCGGTGCCGTGGGCGAAGTTGTCGAACTCGAAGACGCCCATCGGGCCGTTCCAGAAGACGGTCTTGGCGCCCATGACGGCCTCGGCGTAGAGCTTCTCGGTCTCGGGGCCGATGTCCATGCCCTCACGGTCGTCGGGGATGGCGTCGGAGGCAACGACCTCCGGCACGGCGTCCTCGCCGAAGTGGTCGGCGACGCGGTTGTCGATCGGGAGGAGGATCTTGACGCCCTTCTCCTCGGCCTTCTTCAGCATCTCGCCGGCGCGCTCGACCCAGTCCTCCTCCTTGAGGGACAGGCCGACGCTCCTGCCCTGGGCGAGGAAGAAGGTGTAGGCCATGCCGCCGCCGATGATCAGCGTGTCGGCGGAGTCGATCAGGTGATCGAGGACGCCGATCTTGGAGGACACCTTGGAGCCGCCGACGATGGCGACGAAGGGGCGCTCGGGCTCGGCGAAGATCGAGGTCAGGGTGTCGACCTCCTTCTCGAGCAGGAAGCCGGCGTAGGCGGGCAGGTAGGCGGCGGGGCCGACGACCGAGCCCTGGGCGCGGTGCGCAGTGCCGAAGGCGTCGAGCACGAAGATGTCGCCGTAGGAGGCGAGGGTCTTGGCGATCTCGGGGTCGTTCTTCTTCTCGCGCTTGTCGAAGCGGACGTTCTCGAGGACGAGGATGTCGCCGTCCTGGAGGGCGTCGACGGCCGCCTTGGCCTTCTCGCCGTAGGTGTCGTCGACGAACTTCACGTCATAGCCGGTGATCTCGGCGAGCTTGTCGGCGGCCGGCTTGAGGGAGAACTGGGGCTCGGGGCCGTCGCCCTTGGGGCGGCCGAGGTGGCTCATGAGGATGATCTTGGCGCCCTTGTCCTTGAGGTACTCGATGGTGGGGATGGCGGCGCGCACGCGGGTGTCGTCGGTCACGACGCCGTCCTTCAGGGGGACGTTGAAGTCGACGCGCATGAGGACGCGCTTGCCCGCGACGTCGGCGTCGCGGACGGTCTTCTTGGTGAAGGCCATGTTCACTCCTTTGACGGGTTCCTGCGAAAAGGGGGTGCGGCCGCGGCCCTGTGAGCTGCGACCGCACCCCTGCGAAGCTGATGCGAAGCGAGTGACTACGCGACGAACTTCTCGAAGTACTTGATGGTGCGGACCATCTGGGAGGTGTAGGAGTTCTCGTTGTCGTACCAGGAGACAACCTGGACGAGCGTCTGGCCGTTGCCGAGGTCAGAGCACATGGTCTGGGTGGCATCGAAAATCGAGCCGTGGGTCTCGCCGATGATGTCGCGGGAGACGATCTCGTCGGTGACGTAGCCGAAGGTGTCGGGGATGGTCTCGGCGTAGGCCTTCATGGCGGCGTTGACCTCGTCCTTGGTGACGACCTTGTCAACCACGGCGTAGAGGTTGGTGAGGGAGCCGGTGGGCGTCGGGACGCGCTGGGCGGCACCGATCAGCTTGCCGTTGAGCTCCGGGAGAACCAGGCCGATGGCCTTGGCGGCACCGGTGGAGTTGGGGACGATGTTCTCGGAGGCCGCACGGGAGCGACGCTTGTCGCCCTTGCGCTGCGGGCCGTCGAGGGTCATCTGGTCGCCGGTGAAGGCGTGGATGGTGGTCATGATGCCGGAAACGATGGGGGCAAAGTCGTTCAGGCCCTTGGCCATCGGGGCGAGGCAGTTGGTGGTGCAGGAGGCCGCGGAGATGATGTTGTCATCGGCGGTCAGCGTCTCGTGGTTGACGTTGTAGACGATCGTGGGGAGGTCGTTGCCCGCGGGAGCGGAGATGACGACCTTCTTGGCGCCGGCGTCGATGTGAGCCTGGGCCTTGGCCTTGGAGGTGTAGAAGCCGGTGCACTCGAGGACGACGTCAACGTCGAGCTCGCCCCAGGGCAGGTCGGCGGCGTTGGCCTCCTTGTAGATCTTGATCTCCTTGCCGTCGACGACGATGGCGTCCTCGGTGGAGGTAACCTCGTGGTCACGGCCGTAGTTGCCCTGCGTGGAGTCGTACTTCAGGAGGTACGCGAGCATGTCCGGGGAGGTGAGGTCGTTGATGGCGACGATCTCGGAGCCCTCGTGACCGAACATCTGACGGAACGCCAGACGGCCGATGCGACCAAAGCCGTTGATAGCAACCTTTACTGCCATGCTTTCTCCTTTCACGGTGCCGCCGGGGACCTCCCCCGACAACCCAAAGCAGACGGGCGCAATGCCCTAACCACCCGATAGTGTACCCCACGCGCGGGCGCGCGGGCGCCTTAATCTGAATGCGTCGGCATTTCGGCCGTGGGCGCTCGGAATTCAGCCGTCGGCGTGGGATTGTTCCCACAGAGGGGGCGACAAGGGCGCCTCGCCGAGCGGCTAGCCCCTCCCGGCATCCTCCCCGGCCTCGTCGACGAGGGCCTGGAGGCGCAGCACGCGATGGTACATGGCGGACTTTGACGCCGGCGGGTCGAGCAGCTCGCCGAGCGCGGCGAGGGAGAGCTCGGGGTTGGCGCGCCGCACGCGGCAGAACTCGCGCAGGGCGGGAGGCAGCGCCGAGAGTCCCGGCGCGCGCTCGGCGCGCTCGATCAGCTCGAGCTGCTCCGCCGCGGCGCCGGTGGAGCGCGCCTGGTTCGCCATCTCCGCGTTCACGCGACGGTTGACGTCGTTCTTGACGGACTTCTTCGCGCGCGCGACGTCGACGAAGCGCGCCGTCCTGAGCGCGCCCATGCCGCGCAGGAGCGCGCTCACGTCGTCGTAGCTCTTGAGGTAGATCGCAAAGGCGCCGCGGCGACGGTTGAGACGGGCCGCCGCGCCCAGGGTGCCGACGAGACGCACGAGGTCGGAGGCGTAGTCCTCCCCCGTCACGGCGACCTCGAGGTGGAACTCGCCGCGCGGGTCGGCGATGAAGCCACCCGCCATGAAGGCACCGCGCACGTAGGCGGCTCGCGCGGCGGCAGAGGAGACGAGCGCGGCGGGGACGCCGGGGAGCAGGCCGCGCCCCGGGGCGAGGATGCCCAGGCGCACGAGGTCGCGGTCGAGCCCCTCCTGCTCGGGGATCTCGATCAGGTAGTTGCGCGTCTTGTGCAGGACCGAGCGCCGCACGGTGAGGGCGGTCTCGAGGTCGAAGAGCTTGTGCGTGAGCTTGATCACGGTGCGCGCCACGGCGCCGGTCTCGGTGGCGACCCTGAGCGAGTAGCGGCCCGAGCCGTGAAAGGAGAGCGTGCCGCAGATGCGCACGAGCGCCGAGAGCTGTGCCAGCTCGGCTGCGGGCGAGGGGGCCTCCACGCGGGAGAGCTCGTCTTTGACCTCTGCGGTGAACGACATGCTAGCTCGTCCTGACGTTGGCCAGCGCGAGGTCGCGGTGGGAGATGCTCACGTGGTAGCCGCTCTTCTCGAGATAGGACGCGGTCGCCTCGGCGATGGCGACGCTGCGGTGCTGGCCGCCCGTGCACCCCACGGCGATGGAGAGGTGGCTCTTGCCCTCGGCTACGTAGCCGGGCATGGCAACGTCGAGCAGGCGCTCCCAGGCGTCCATGAACCTTTCGGTCGCGGGATTGCCCAGGACGAAGTCGGCGACCAGGCGGTCCCTGCCCGTCAGCGTTCGCATCTCCGGGTCGTAGAAGGGGTTGGGCAGAAAGCGCACGTCGATCATGAGGTCGGCCTCGACCGGCATGCCGTGCTTGAAGCCGAACGAGAAGACCGAGACCTCCATGAGCTGCTGGTCGGTGAGCTCCGAGAACGCCCGGCGCAGACGGGAGCGCAGGTCCCTCGGGCGCAGGCGGCTCGTGTCGATCACCAGGTCCGCGGCGTCGCGCACGGCGCTGAGCTGCGCGCGCTCGCGGGCGATCGTGCGGTCGAGAGGCTCGCCCGCCACCGCGAGCGGGTGACGGCGGCGGTTCTCGTCATAGCGGCGCATGAGGACCTCGTCGGAGGTGTCGAGAAACACCACCGAGCAGGAGATCTCATGGTCGCGAAGGAGCTTCACCGACTCGGAGAACTCGTCGAAGAGGCCCTGGCTGCGCAGGTCGCAGGTCACGGCGAGGTGCCGGCCGACCCCGGTGTTGATGCCGACTATCTCCGCGAGCTGCAGGAGCAGGCGGGGCGGGAGGTTGTCGATGCAGTAGTAGCCCATGTCCTCGAAGACGTGGAGGGCCTGGGTGCGGCCGGAGCCGGACATGCCGGTGACCACCACGACGTCGGGCACGCGGGCGGCGCTCTCGCGGGCGCGCATCTGCTGGCCAGCCTCGCTCATGGAGCTCCCTTCTCGTCTGTTCGAGTATACCCCGAGGCGGACGGCGAGAAGGGCGCCGGGTCGCTACTCCCCCACCGCGACCACGTTGGCGAGCCCTCGGTACTCCTGCGGCACGTCGCCGGCGGTGAGAATCTGCGCGGAGGCGAAGGGCGCGAAGCTGACGCGGCTCGTGCGGCCGAACTTGCTCGCGTCGGAGAGCACGTAGCGGCGCTCGGCGCGCTCCATGGAGGCCTGCTTGACCTGGGCCTCGCTGCGGTCGGGTGTGGTGTAGCCGGCGTCCTCGGTGATGCCGTTGGATCCCCAGAACCCCAGCGTGAAGTGGTAGCGCTCCAGCGACGCGATGGCGTCGGGGCCCACGAGGGCCTCCGTGGCGCTCTTGAGCTCGCCGCCGAGCACCGTGACGCGGCACCCGCGCGCGGCGAGCGCCATCGCGTGCGAGACGGAGTCGGTCACGTAGAGCGCGCGCGTCTCGGTGATGCGCGCTACGAGGGCCTCGGTGGAGGTGCCCGCGTCGACGTAGACGAAGTCGTCGGGGCCGATGAGGCCCGCGGCGTACTCGGCGATGGCGCGCTTCTCCTCGTCGTGCAGGCCGTGGCGCTCCAGGAGCGTGAGGTCGCGCGTGAGGTGGGCCGCCTCGCGGGCGGTAGCGCCGCCGTGCACCTTGACGAGGCGGTGGGCCTGGTCGAGCTTGTCGAGGTCCCGGCGGATGGTGGACTCGGAGATGCTGAGCGCCGAGGCGAGCTCCGAGACGCTCGCGGTGCCGCGGCGCTCCACCATCTCCACGATGCGCGCGAGGCGCTCCTCGGCGATCATGCTAGCGCTCCTCGGGGTAGACGACGCCCCAGTCGGCGCGCAGGCGGGTCATGAGCTCCATCACGTCTGCGGCGTAGCCGAGAAGGACGCGCTTCTCGGCGTCGCCGGCCACGGCGGCCTCGAGGTCGGCCATCTCGTAGCAGAGGGCGTAGGCCTCCTCGCCGCACGTCACGGTCTCGCGGCGGCCGTCGGCGGTCCAGACGATCGTGGCCGTGTCGGCGCGCGGGTACTCCCCGACCTCGACGTAGCACTCGTCGAAGGAGACGACGGCGCGCTTGGGCTGCTTGGAGTGCAGGGTCAGCGAGACGACGCCGAGCTGGCCCTCGGCGTTGCGGCACACGATGCCGCCCGCCACGTCGACGCCCGTCTCGCAGAGGTTGCCGAGCGAGACCACCTCGTGCGGCTGGGACGCCATGAACAGGCGCATCAGGCTGAGCGCGTAGACGCCGATGTCGAGCATCGCGCCGCCGGCGAGCCTGGGGTTGTAGAAGCGGTTGGTGAGGTCGCCGTACTCCTTGTAGGAGCCGAAGTTGAGCTGCGCCAGGTTCATGCGGCCAAACTCGCCGGCAGCCGCGCGGCGACGAAGCTCCTGGTAGAGCGGCATGTGCAGAATCGTGGTGGCATCCATGAGCACGACGCCGTGGGCGTCGGCGATCGCGCGCGCCTCGTCGAGCTCGGCGGAGTTCAGCGTGATGGACTTCTCGCAGAGCACGTGCTTGCCGGCGGCCAGCGCGCCGCGCAGGTAGCGGATGTGGGTGTTGTGCGGCGTGGTGATGTAGACGGCGTCGATCGCGGGGTCGGCGTAGAGCTCCTCGCAGGTGTCGTAGACGCGCTCCACGCCGTGCCTCTCGGCGAAGGCGACGGCCTTCTCGCGCGTGCGGTTCGTGACGCCGGCCAGCCTCCGGCCCGCGAGCGCGAGCGACTCGGCCATCTGGTTGGCGATGACGCCACAGCCGATGACGGCCCAGTTGAGCTGGGGCGACGTGAAGATGTCGTCGGGGAACGGCTTGCCCTGGACGGAGGCGAAGGCCGCGGAGGCGGCAGCGGCGGCGTCGAGCGGGGCGGCGGTCTGTGCGGTGTCTGACATGGGGTCTCCTGTTCCTCTCGCTTTGTGAGTCTCATTTTTGCGCAAATTCTTCCAAAAATGGGCACATTTGCGCAAACTGACGGCAAGCGGTCGATATTCTCCGCCTAACGGTCAATTTCTTTCAATTTTAGTCATTATTACGCAATAGTCGAGCAAAACTGCGCATATCAGGCCGGGGCGCACACCCCTCGCCCCCTCTACGACAGCGCGTCGGCGAACCAGCCGGTCACGGTTGTCGGGTGGGTGATCGCGGTGCCCACGACCACAGCCCAGGCGCCGGCGTCGAGGGCGGCGCGGGCGTCGGCCGGCGTGTGGACGTGGCCCTCGCACACGATCGGCACCCCCGGGAACTCCGCGACCGCTGCGCGCAGAAGTGGCAGGTCGGGGCCGTCGTCAAGCGCCGTGCCCGCCGCAGCACGCCCATGGGAGAGCGTGGTGGAGACCAGCTCGCAGCCCGCCGCCGCGGCGCGTCGGACGTCCTCGATCGTGGCGCAGTCGGCCATGAGCGCCACGTCGGTGGCGGCGCGGACGGCCTCGACCGTCTGCTCGAACGTGCGGCCGTCGGGTCGGGCGCGGTCGGTGGCGTCGAGGGCGACCACGTCGGCGCCGGCATTCGCGCAGGCAAGCGCGTGGCGCAGCGTGGGCGTGATGAAGACCCCCTCGTGCCCCTCCTTCCACAGGCCGATCACGGGCACCTCGACGCGCCCCTTGACCGCGGCGATGTCGGCGAGCCCCTGGCAGCGGATCGCGGCCGCCCCTCCCAGCTCGCAGGCACGCGCCATCTGCGCCATGGTCTCGGGATGGCGCAGCGGCTCGCCGGGGTACGCCTGGACGCTCACGACGAGCCCGCCCCGCAGGGCGGCGACGATCGGACGGACGCTCACGTCACTCCCCTCCCGCGGGGCCCTCGGCGCCCGCGCCCCTCTCTGCCGGCCCCTCCGGGCCCAGCTCGTGCAGCGCCTGCCACACGGCGCGCGCCACCTCGGCGGGCACGCCGGGCGTCTGCGCGATCTGCTCCTCGCTCGCGGCGCGCAGGCGCTTGAGCGAGCCGAACCTCCTCATGAGCGCGCGGCGGCGCTTGGGGCCCACCCCCGGCACGTCGTCGATCACCGAGCGCGTCATCGCCTTGTCGCGCAGCTCCCGGTGGAACGTGATCGCAAAGCGGTGCGACTCGTCGCGCACCTGCTTGATGAGGTAGAGCGACGGCGAGCCGCTCGGTAGCACGACCGGCGTGTCGTCCCACGGCACGAAGATCTCCTCGTCCGACTTGGCGAGGCCGCACACGGGGATGTCGAGCCCCAGCTCCTCGAGCTGCGCCGTCGCCGCCGTGAGCTGTGGCTTGCCGCCGTCGACGACGAGCAGGTCGGGACGGCGCCCAAAGCGCTCGTCGGCCATGCGCTCCGGGGAGTAGCGCCTCCCCAGCACCTCCGACATCGAGACGAAGTCGTTGGCCTCGGTGAGCGGCGTCTGGATCTTGAAGCGCCGGTACTGGGACTTGTCCGGCCGCCCGTTGGTGAAGACCACCATCGACGCCACCGTGAAGTGGCCGTGGAGGGTGGAGATGTCGAAGCACTCGATGCGCATCGGCGGGGCGTCCAGCGCCAGCGCGCTCTCCAGCTGGAGCAGCGCCTGGTTCGTGCGCTCGTCGGCATAGCCGGTCTTGACCATGTGGCGCATGAGCGCGTGCCGGGCGTTGGTTGCCGCCATGTCGAGCAGGTGGCGCTTCTCGCCGCGGCGCGGGCGGTGGAGGTGCACCAGCCGCCCGCGCTTCTCGGAGAGCCAGCCCTCCAGGACCTCGGCGTCGGAGAGCTCGCAGTCGAGGTCGACCTCAGCAGGGAGGTCGGCCGTCTCGTCGTAGTAGCGCTTCAAAAAGCCGCCGACCAGCTCCTCCTCGCCCACGTCGAGCCCCTTGTCCAGGATGAACTCGACGGAGCGCACCGTGCGGCCCTCGCGGACCACGAAGACGCAGGCGCAGCTTATGGTCTCCTCGCGGTAGATGCCGATGAGGTCGGCGCTCACGTTGGACGAGAAGACCACCTGCTGGCGGTCGTCGAGGGCGTCCAGCCCCTCAAGGCGCGCCTTGAGGCGACCCGCTCGCTCGAAGTCGAGGTTGGCGGCGGCCTCGCGCATCTGGTCGGTCAGCTCGCCGACGATCGCGCGGCGGTTGCCGGCGAGGAAGCTCTCGACCTGGCGCACGTGGCGCGCGTACTCCACCGTGTCGATCATGCCGGCGCACACGCCGGGTCCGCGCCCCACGTGGTAGTCGAAGCAGGGGCGGCAACGCTGGGCAAGGACCAGGTTGGCGACGGCCGCCTGCGACGGGTCGCGGTCGAGGACGCGCTTGGCGCGCTTCCACTCCGCGCAGGTCGCCATGCAGATGGGCACCACCTTGCGCAGGGTGTCGATGGTCTCGCGGGCAGCTCGGGCGTCGGTGTAGGGGCCGAAGTAGCGCGTGCCCTTGCGGTGCCGCTCGCGGGTGTACTTGATCGCCGGGAAGACGTCCGACTCCGTAATGGCGATGAAGGGGTAGCTCTTGTCGTCCTTGTAGTCGACGTTGAAGTAGGGGTGGTACTGGGCGATGAGGTTGCGCTCCAGCACGAGCGCCTCGTGCTCGGAGCCCACGACCACATAGTCAAAGTCACGGGCCACCTGCATCATGAGCGGAATCTTCTCGCGCTCGTCGGAGAGCGTCACGTACTGGCGCATGCGGGCGCGCAGGCTCTTGGCCTTGCCCACGTAGATGACCTCGCCCCGCGCGTCCTTCCACAGGTAGCAGCCGGGCTCGGTCGGGACCTGCGCCACGCGCTCGGCGAGAAGGTCGAGGTGGTCGTCGGGGATGTCGGCGGCGGGGCCGGGCATGCTACTTGAACAGCTTCCGGTACAGCTTGAGGGCGGCGTCCCAGACGTGGTAGAGCGGCGAGAGCGGCCGGTCGAACGACCCCACCCACACGGTGGGCTCGCCGGCGAAGAGCAGCTTGAAGGTGCTCACCCCGCCCTCGAGAAGGCCGTTCAGGTCGTAGAGCCGCGACCCCGCGCGCTTTGCGGCGACGATGGCCTCCCACTTGAGCAGGTAGTTCGCACGCAGCCGCTTCCCCTCGTCGGTCACGCCGCCCCACAGCTCGAACGCCGTCCCGGACGTGGCCACGTTCCACAGGAAGGCGAGCGCGCGGCCCTCGAGCTCGGCGACGAAGACCTGGTTGACGTCGTCGCACGCCGACATCGCCGTGCGATAGTACTCGTCGGGGTGCAGGGCGAACTCGTCGGCGTCTGCCGTGTGGTGGTAGATGTCGAGAATCGCGTCGAGGTCCGCCTCGGTCGCCCGGCGCACGGCGACGCCCGAGCGGGCCGCCTTGCGGATGTACTGGCGCGCCTTCTTGGAGTGGAGGCCCGCCATGATCTCCTCCTCGGTGGGGGCGAGGTCGATCGCGGCGGTGCGGGGCAGCAGGACCTTCTCGGAACGCTCCCAGCGGTCGCCGAGCGAGAGCTCGCCCTCCCTCACGGCCGGGTCGATCTTGAGGGAGACGGCGGACAGGTTCTCCCGGCACCACTCGGCGACCTCGTCGGCCACCTCTGGCAGGAGCTCGGGCGAGGCGACGGGGCCGCGCGGGGCGTAGCAGATGTGGCCGAAGGGCCACGGGAGCTTGCGTACGAGCACCTGGCAGGCCCCGTCGACGCGGCCGTCGCGCTCGACCACGATGCGGCGCGCCGTCCACGAGCCCGTCCGCTCCTTGAGCTCGCCCCATCCCCATGCCTGCATGGGGTGCCCGCCCCGCTTGTCGACGAGCGCGTCCCATTCCTCGGCGGACGTGACCTCGCGATACTCTGTCATGCGCCCTGTCCCCTCAATGTGGATTTTAGCTGCGCCGTAACTCTACCACGCCCCGCGCGCCTTGCATCAACTCGACACACCGCTATACTGGGGCACGCTTGCACGCCGATGTAGCTCAACGTCAGAGCACCGGTCTTGTTTTCCGGGGACGCAGCGTTCGACTCCTGCCATCGGCTCCATGCGCTTCTCGGCCGCTCGCGCGGCCTTTTTCATGTCGCGGCCGCGCGCCGGCGACGCGCTACTCGCTCACATAGCGCCAGATCGCGACCTGCTCCCCGGTCTGCGTGGTCTCGCCGAGCGTCTCGACGCGCTCGGCGCGCACGTCGGAGCCCGTGTGCTCCGTGAGGTAGGCGGCGATGAGCTCCGCCTGGCTCTCGTAGCTCGCCGTCACCATGTCCTCGCTGTCCACGAGGTTGGCGAGGTATCCCTTGCGCGAGAGGCCGGAGCGCTCGAGATAGGTCTGCCACGACGGGGTGTAGTACTCGTAGCCGCCGATGAAGACCGCGTTGTCGGGCTGCTCCCAGGCATCGAAGGCGAAGACGTCGTCGTTGGTGAGGATGCCCTGGGTCTGCGTGAAGAGCACCGTCGTGTCCGCGTTGTCCGCGAGGTACGCCTCCGCGGCGGGGGTGAGGTCGTTGGCGAGCGACGCCTGCAGCGGCCGGACGTAGGTGAGCCAGAGCAGGCCCAGCACGCCCGCATACGCCAGCACGCCCGCAACGGGCACCACGCGGCCCAGGAAGACGCCCTCGGCGCGCCCCTCCTCCCCCTCCTCGGGGACGAGGCAGCACACGACGAGCGCGAAGAGCGCCACGACGAAGACCGGGAGGAAGACGTGGATCTTCAGGCGGGCACGCAGGAATATGAGGAGGAACTCGAGAAGGGCGAGCACGGGCACGGAGAGCGTGAGCGCGAGCGCGGCCCCCCTGTGGCGCCGAGACGCGCAGACGTAGCCCGCGGTGGCGAAGAGCACCACGACGAGCCCGAGCGCGAACGCGGTGAACGACGGGCGGGCGAGGATGGCCCCGAGCATCGTGTCGAGCCCATAGCCGCTCACCACCTCCCCGACCCTCTGGAAGGTCTCCAGCGAGAAGGTGTCCTCGTCCACGAACAGGAAGCCGTAGATCATGTCGACGTCGGTCTGCGAGAGCTCGGGCGCGACGCGCTGAACGTCGGCGTAGTCGACGACAGGGTAGTCGGCGATGGAGCGCGCGGCGTCCGCGGTCTGCTCGAACTCCTCCCAGCCGGGGGTGTGGTGCCAGGCGAGCATGCCCGCCGCCCAGGACAGCCCCACCGCCGCGACCACGCCGAGCGCCATGAGCATCGTGCGAGCGTTGCGGTTGCGCGCGAGCGCCCACGCGAGGAAGGGCGCGAAGAGCGCGAGCGCGGCGAGGCCCGACTCCGGCCGCAGCGAGAAGCCCTCGACGATGAGGGCGAATGCGAGGACGTCGGAGGCGCGGAGACCCTCGGGCCGGCAGAACGCCGCGCGCCGCAGCACCAGCGCGACGCCCGCGGCGAGGGCCAGGAACGCGACTATCGTGTAGGTGAGGTAGACCGTGACCATGACCTCGCAGAGCAGGAGCGCGCAGAGCAGGAAGACCCTCAGCGGGGTGCGCACGCGAGCGAGGAGGACGATCGCGCCCATGACCGCGAACGAGACCGCGATGAGGGCGAGCAGGGAGAGCGGGTACCACGGCACGGACGGCGCGAGCGCGTAGAGCCCCGCCAGCGGCGCGCTGTACCCGACGAGGGAGTAGAGCATCAGGAACCCCGGGGTGTCGAAGTAGGCCCCACGGGCGTACAGGTCCTGCATGAAGTCGTCGGGCATGGCGTACTTGGGCGCCTGCACCAGGCAGACGAGTGCGACGATCGCGACGGAGACGGCCAGGCAGGCGACCACCTGCCTCCAGGACGCCCGGTCGGCGGCCGGTTCCGGAGAGTTGCTCAGATGCTTGGCGACGCTTGTCATGCTCGGTCCTCTCGACACACCATCCCTTCACATCTTATCGAATCGAACCGAGGCCGGTCGACGGGGCGGGCACTGGGCTACAATCGGGACGCAAGCGCGCGCCCGCCGAGCCGGCGCGCGAGTCCCTCGGACGAAAGACCTCCCATGGCATCCTCGCCCTCTCGAACCGACTTCCTCCCCGTCGTCCTCGGGGGCGACATCGGCGCCTACGCTCTCTGCCGTGAGTTCCACGAGGCGTACGGCATGCGGCCCGTCATCATGAGCACCGGCTTCATCGGCGCCATCGCCCACTCGAGGATCCTCGCGACATGCCCCGTTCCCGCACTCGCGCGCGAGGAGCTCCTCGAGGCGCTCGGTCGCGTCGCAGACGAGCACCCCGGGACGACCATCCTGCTCGTCGCCAACACCGACCCGCTCATCGAGCTGCTCGAGGAGATCGCCGACGAGCTGCCCGAGCGGGTGGTCTGCCCCATCCCGCCCAGGCACGCCTTCGACTCGGTGTGCGACAAGGGCGTCTTCACGCGCCTGTGCCGCGAGCACGGGCTCGACACCCCGCGCACCGAGGTGGTTCGCCTCGCCGGGGGCGACCCCATCGCCCCGAGCGAGATTCCCTTCCCCGTCGTGGCGAAGCCCGCCGTCTCCGCCGGCTACTACCCCACGCTGATGAAGGGCTTCAAGAAGGTCTACTACGCGACCGCGCAGTCCGAGCTCGACGAGCTGTGGCGCGACCTGCGCGCCTCGGGCTTCGACGGCGACTTCCTCGTCCAGGAGCTCGTCGGCGGGGACGACACCTACATGGACTCGCTCACGCTCTACATCGGCGGCGACGGGAGGGCGCGGCTGCTCGGCGCGGCGCAGGTGCTGCTCGAGGACCACGCCCCCGCCATGCTCGGCAACCCGGTCGCCATGGTCATCCGCGAGAAGCGCGAGCTGTGGGAGCGCGCCGCCGCGCTGCTCGCGGACGCGGGCTACCGCGGCTTTGCCAACTTCGACGTCAAGCGCGACCCCAAGACCGGCCGCGAGCTCTTCCTCGACTGCAACCCGCGCATCGGGCGCAACTCCTACTACAACGTCGCCGGGGGCGTGAACCCGATGGAGGTTCTCGTCCGCGACGTCATCGACGGCACGGCGGACGAGGTCCGTGTGGCGGCGGACGAGGCCCTCTACACGCTCGTCCCCGTCTCGCTGCTTCGGCGCTACGTGCGCGACGAGGCGCTGCTCGCCGAGGTGGACGGGCTGATCCGTCGCGGGAGGGTCTTCGACCCGCAGCGCTACGACCGCGACCGGGGGCTTCGCCGCCTCATTGACGTCGAGCTCACCGAGAAGAACCACATCCGCAAGTTCGCCCAGTACTACCCCAAGCCCACCGACACCTCCTTCTAGCAGCGAGAGGGGACGCACATGGCCGACCGTCGCACCACGCTCGACGAGCTTCGCGAGGCGTTTGCCCGCAGGACGCGCACCGAGGCGCGGGACTGGTTCCCCGTCTTCAAGGCCCGCTACGGCATGCGCGAGGTCTTCCGCGCCGCGGCCGACGTGCGCGGCGCCGGGCAGGTGGTCACCACGCTCTTCACCGGGTGCACAGCGGTCGACTCGATCTTCTCCGCCGGGCTCTCCGCCCGCTACGACGCCATCGACCCCGCCACGCTCACCGTGGACGTCCGCGCGCTCTCCCTGGACGAGTCGGTCCGCGCCGTGATCATCCAGAACTCCTACGGCATCATCGACGAGCGCGCGAGCGCCGAGGCCGCCGCCAAGGCGCACGACGCCGGCGCGCTCTTCATGGAGGACAGCGCGCACTGCGTCACGCGGATGGCGCGCGACGCCGAGGGGCGCCCGCTCGCCGACGTCTCGATCCACTCCCTCGGCATCGAGAAGCAGTTCTCCATCGGCTTCGGCGGCCTCGTGTGGGTGAGCCCCGACATGCCGGACGCTGCGCTGCGCGAGCGAATCGTCTCGGTGCTGGGGTCCCTCCCCGAGCCGCCCGCGCGCCTCAGCCGCAACGCCCGACGCTATCGGACGCAGAACCGCGTGCTCGCCCACCTGCCCGGGTCGCTCGGCCCCGCGCTGCGCGCCTGGCTGACCTCGTCGGGCGGCCTCGAGCCCCCCGTTGCGGCAGTGGAGCAGCGCGGCGAGCTCCCCTACCCCTCCTATCTGCCAAGCGACGAGATCGCGCACAGGATCCTCGCCGCCCTCCCCGGCATCGACGATGACGAGGCCGTGCGGAGGCTCTGGGTTGCGGGCTACGCCGACGCCCTCGAGGGCGAGGAGCGGCTCTCCATCCCCCGGGGGGCGCTCGAGGTGGGCCGCACCCAGCCCCTCACCCGCTTCCCGATAGTCCTCTCCGACGAGCCGCGCGCCCGCGCCCTCATCGACGACCTCCGCTCGCACGGGTTCTACTGCGTGGACTGGTATCGGGTGCCCTTCTACCCGGGGGCGACCGAGCTCTCCGCCTATGGCGTCTCGGAGGCCGACCAGGCCTACCGCGACTTCCGGAGCACCTACGGGGGCATCGTGGGGCTGCCCACCGACCTCGATCCCTCGCGCATGGCGGAGGCGCTCGAGATCGTGCGCGGGCACCTCGGCTAGCTGCTGCGACGCGCAGCGATCCTTCCGATCTTCTCGAACAGGGCATCGAAGAACGGGGCCTCCGAGCGGTGGCAGAGGTGCGCCGTCCCGAAGCACGCCACGAGCGCCGCCGCGCCGCCGACCAGGGTGTAGGCGAGGTTCGCGAGAAGCCCCTCCGCCGGGCCGAGCAGCGCGCTCAGGCCCGCGAGGACGGCGCCGCCGGCGATCGCCCCCAGCAGGCCGAAGCCGAGGGCGTGCAGCGACGAGACGACGACCGAGCGCATCCCGAAGGGGCCGATCTCGCGGCGGACGGACACGAAGGAGATCACGTCGACCGCGATGAACAGGAACGTCGAGCTGAAGGGCACGACGTAGAGCCCGTACATCGGCGTGAGGACGATGCAGAAGGCGACCTGTATCGCCGAGGCGACGACCGTGGCAAGCGCATAGATCCTCATGCGCATGAGCGACGAGCATATCTTCTGGAAGTAGGTGGAGACGCCGTAGAAGGGCAGCGCGATGGCCTGGAACTGGAGGTAGGTCGCCGTGAGCTGGGCGTCGTGCGCGTCAAAGCCGCCGATGACGGCGATGAGATAGGGCGCGAACACGACGAGCAGCAGGGTGCAGGGGATCAGCGTGAAGGCGATCTTGCGTATGCCCGAGGCGACGGTGTGGCGATAGGCGTCCATCCTGCCCGCCACGCGATAGTTCGAGAGCTCGGTGAACATGGTCGTCGAGATGGGGATCGCCAGGATCGAGTACGGCAGCACGTACCAGACGCGCGAGTAGTACGCGATGGCGGCGCCGTTGGCGGTCACCTGGAGCGCGCAGGAGGACTGGACGGCGTTGGTGGGGAACGAGGCGAAGGTCACGACGAGCGTGGGCAGCCCGATGGCGAGCGTCTCGCGCAGCGCGGGGTCGTGCAGGTTCACGCGAAAGCGCAGGCGCACGCCGTGGCGGCGAAGGGCCGGCAGCTGGATGAGCACCTGCGACGCCACGCCGAGGGGGTTGCCGACGGCGAGGACGATGAGCGCCTGGTCCCACGCCATCGTCCCGGAGTTCACCAGGTACGCGTAGATGGTGAACGACGCGATTGTGATGACGTTGTTCAGGATGGGCGCGGCGTTGCTCCAGACGTAGTCCCGCTCGGCGTTGAGGACTCCCGAGATGACCGAGGAAGCGCCGTAGAGCATGACCTCGAAGGCAAAGAACCGGAAGAACCAGACGGCGAGGTCGAAGTCGAACTCCGAGCTCGCACCCGCCGACTGCGTCCACACGAGCGGCACGGCGAAGACGAGGCACAGGACCGACATGGCGCCCATGGCGAGAAGCACGAGCGAGAGGAGGTTGGAGGCGTAGTCCGCGGCGCCGTCGTGCCCGCGCCGGCGCCTCACCGAGAGGTAGACCGGGAGGAAGGACGTGATGAGCATCCCGCCCATGACGAGTTCGTAGAGGAAGTTGGGGAGCGTCGAGGCGACGGTGTAGCAGCTCGCGACCGACATGAGCGCGCCCGAGAGCGCGTTGGCCTGGGCCATCGTCCGCCCGAACCCGGTGATGCGGCTCGCGATGATGAGCAGGCTCGCGCCGTTGGCCTTGCGCGCGGCGAGGCTCTCGACCTCCTCCTCGCTCTCCTCGCCGACGACGGAGTCCGTCTCTAGCGGCGCTCTGCCCCTCTCCTCCGCCATGCGCTAGACCGGAGACCCGCCGCCGACGTAGTTGCCGCCCGTGCTGAGCGTGGAGACGATCACGCCCACGCCCGGCGAGGAGGCGTGCACGTACTGGCCCCCGCCGATGTAGAGGCCGACGTGGTAGATGGCCGAGGAGCTGCCGCCGTTGCCCCAGAAGACGAGGTCGCCGGGCTTGAGGTTGGAGATGTCGTAGACGATGTGGCCCTTGCCGGCGACGACGTTGTACTGCAGCTGGGACTGGTGCGGGATGCTGATGCCCACCTGGGCGTAGGCATAGGAGGTGAGGCCGGAGCAGTCGAAGGAGTTGGGGCCTCCCGCTCCCCAGACGTAGGGCTTGCCCACCTGGGCGAGCGCGACGTCGACGACGCTCGAGGGGGCGTTTCCGGAGTTCGTGTTGCCGTTGTCGCTCGCCGAGCCACCGCCCTGCGACTCCTCCTGCTCGCGCCTCGCCTCCTCGGCCGCCCGGACGGCCTCCTCCTCGGCAAGCTTGTCCTTGAGGTCCTGGTCGAGCGCCTCGTAGTAGCTCTGCTGCTCGGAGACGCGCTGGTTGACCTCGTCCACGCGGGCCTGCTGCTCGGCGACGAGCTCCGACTGGGCCCGCTCCTGCTCGGCGAGCTCCTCCTGCTTCTGCTGGAGCTCGTCGCGGTCGGACTTGACCTGCTCGACGAGCTCGGCGTCGTGGTCGGCGATGCGGTTGGCGTAGAAGAGGTTCGAGAAGAGCTCGTCGAAGTCGGACGAGCCGAGGACGACGTCGATCAGCGACGTGCCGCCGTGCTTGTAGGTGTCGGAGAGGCGCTCGGAGATGGCCTGCTGACCCTCCTCGATGTCCTGCTCCTTCTGCTCGATCTCCGCCTGGGTCTGCTCGATCTGGGCGCGCGTCTGCTCGAGCTCCTCGGTCACGGCGGCAAGCTCGCCGTTCGCGAGCTCGAGCTCCATCGTGTACTCCTGGAGCTGGGCATACGCCTCGTTCACGCGCTCCTGGATCTCCGCGGAGGTCTCCGCGAGCGCGGGCGACGGGAGAACGGCCAGGCCGAGCGCGAGGGTCCCGGACACGACGGCGGCGAGCAGGGTACGGCTGAGCTTCATGTGCGAACCACCTTTTTTCTTATCGTCGTCCGCCCATCTTAGCAAAACGCCCTGTCGCGCAGACGCTCCGGGGGGTCCTCCGCAAATCGAGCGAAAAGCTAGCGACGCCGCGCGTCGAGCTCCCCCGCGAGCTCCTCCGTCGTGACGCCGTAGCGCTCGAGCGTGACGAGCAGGTGGTAGACGAGGTCCGCCGCCTCGTAGCGGATGTGGTCGTGGTCGTCGTCCTTGCAGGCCATGATGACCTCGGACGCCTCCTCGGCGAGCTTCTTGAGCAGACCGTCCTCCTTGCCCTGGAGCAGGCGTGCCGTGTAGGAGGACTCCGGCGAGGCCTGGCGGCGGCCATGGATCACCTCGGCGAGCCCCGCGATGGTCTGCCCCAGGTCCCCGTTGACGACGTTCTCGGTGCGCTCGCCCATGTCTACTCTCCGTCCTTCTCGCCCGCGTCCGCGAGCTGCCTGAAGAAGCAGCTCCTGTGTCCCGTGTGGCAGGCCGGGCCCGGCGAGTCCACCTCGACGAGCAGGGTGTCGGCGTCGCAGTCGACCAGGACGCGTCGCACCTGCTGAACGTTGCCGCTGGTGGCGCCCTTGTTCCAGAGCTCCTGCCGGCTGCGGCTCCAGAACCACGTGGTCCCCGTCTCGAGCGTGAGGCGGAGCGACTCCGCGCTCATCCACGCCACCATGAGGACCTCCCCGGTGCCTGCCTGCTGCACCACGGCGGGCACCAGCCCGCGCTCGTCGAAGCGGACGTCGGCGGCCAGCGCCTCGCCGTCGAGCCCCTCCCCGGCATAGCCCTGTCCCATGGAAGCCTCCCGTCGCTAGAAGTCCAGGCGCACCGGAATGCCCTGGCTCGCCAGGTACTCCTTGACCTGCCTGATCGTGAACGTGCCAAAGTGGAAGACGCTCGCGGCGAGCACGGCGTCGGCCTCGCCCTCCAGGATGCCCTCGGCAAAGTGCTCGAGGGTGCCCACGCCGCCCGACGCGATCACCGGGATCGGCACGGCGCGCGCCACCGCACGGGTGAGGGCGAGGTCAAAGCCGTCCCTCGTGCCGTCGCGGTCCATGCTCGTGAGCAGGATCTCCCCCGCCCCGCGCCGGGCTGCCTCCTCGGCCCACGCCACGGCGTCGATGCCCGTGGCCTGCCGGCCGCCCGCCAGGTACACCTCCCATCGGTCGCCGCCGCCCGGGACGCGCTTGGCGTCGATCGCGCAGATCACCGCCTGGGAGCCAAAGGCCGCGGCAGCCGCGGTGATGAGGCTCGGGTCGCGCACGGCAGCGGAGTTGAGCGACACCTTGTCGGCCCCCGCGGCAATCATCGTGCGACAGCCCGCGACGTCGCGGAAGCCGCCGCCCACCGTGTAGGGGATGCGCAGCTCGCCGGCGGCGCGGCTGGCCAGCTCGACCGTCGTCGCGCGGTTGTCGGAGGTTGCCGTGATGTCGAGGAAGACGACCTCGTCCGCGCCCTCGTGGTCGTAGCGGCGCGCCAGCTCCACGGGATCGCCCGCGTCGCGCAGGCCGACGAAGTTGACACCCTTCACCACACGGCCGTCCTTAACGTCCAGACACGGGATGACGCGCTTGGTCAGCATGGCTTCCTTTCTGGTCGTCGGGCGGCCCGAGCGCCGGGCCCCTGCGGAAAGCTTACCGCGAGTCGGAGGCGGACGCACCGCTTGCCCCCGGGTCGTAACATGACGGCGGGCCACGTCGCACGTGGCGTCGTCACCAAATAGCACGCAGAATCCAGGTGGTATCAAACTGGTTTCCTGCAGATATAGGAAACTAAACCTGATTCTGCGTGTTATTTCGAATCAGGGCGGCGCGACCACGCCTTGAGGGCCCAACCCACGGGCCCTGGCTGGAAGCGCCTGCCCACGTCGGCCAGGCGCGCGGGGATGTCGATGTGCTGGGGGCAGCGTGCCGCGCAGGCACCACAGCCGACGCAGTTGCTCACGAGCCTGGGCTCGCTCGTGCGCACGGCGCTCGCGGCGTAGTACTGCCACGCGCCCGAAAACCAGCCGTGCGCGTAGCTCGCGTTGTAGGCCGAGAACGACCCGGGGATGTTGATTCCCTGCGGGCACGGCATGCAGTAGTTGCATCCCGTGCACCTCACGCGGTTCACACGCTCGAACTCGGCAACCACGCGCGCGATAGCCTCATGCTGGGCGGGCGCGAGCGAGCCGGGAAGGGCTCGCTCGGCGATCGCTGCGTTCTCGTCGACCTGCTCGGGCGCGGCCATGCCGGAGAGCAGCATCGTCACCTCGGGGTGGTCCCACACCCAGGAGAGGCCCCAGGCCGCCGGGGTCGCCAGCTCGGGCGTCGCGGCGGCCTCGAGGATGCGGCGGGCGCGGTCGGGCAGTCGGTCGGCAAGGCGGCCGCCCAACAGCGGCTCCATGATGAAGACGGCGAGGCCGCGCGCCGCGGCGGCTCGCAGGCCCGCCGTGCCTGCCTGATAGCGCTCGCCGACGTAGTTGTACTGGATCTGGCAGAAGTCCCAGTCGTAGGCATCGAGGACCACGGCGAAGTCGCCGGCGCTGCCGTGGTAGGAGAAGCCGATCTGCCGGATGCGGCCCGCCTCGCGCTGGCGGGCGACCCACTCCTCGAAGCCGAGCTCACACAGATGCTCCCACTGCGCCGGGCTCGTGACGTTGTGGACGAGATAGTAGTCGACGCGGTCCGTACGCAGCCGCCGGAGCTGCTCGTCGAAGATGCGGTCGAGGTCCTCTGCGCGCCTCACCGAGCCGTGCGGGAGCTTGGTGGCGATGAGGACCCGGTCGCGCGCGCCGAGCTCCTCGAGCGCGGCACCCACGCACGCCTCGTTGCCCGGATAGAGATAGGCCGTGTCGAGGTAGTTGATGCCGCGCTCGAGGGCGCGGGCAATGATATCGCGCGCGCGGCGGGCGTCGGGACGGCCAAGCGCCCCGGGGAAGCGCATGCATCCGAGGCCGAGCGCCGAGATGCGCTCGCCGTTCCTGGGGTTCACGCGGTACTGCATGCTTCCT
>DGYFR06201__coassemble_291_pt1 | contig 18766 bp, 20 predicted proteins | sample DGYFR06201__metabat2_high_PE_046 | metagenome-assembled genome bin DGYFR06201
GACCGCGTGCCCCAGACCATAGATGAGGCCGCTTCTGTCGAAGGCCTCCTTGCGGACGATCTTGGCCAGGTAGCTCGCGACCTCGTCCTCGGAGTCCCAGTGGCGCACGTGGGAGGCCACGTCGTCGATCATCTGGCTGACCTTGAAGTTGGCCCCGCCATGCTTGGGGCCCTTGAGCGAGCCGATCGCCGCCGCGTAGGCCGAGTAGGCGTCGGTCCCGGACGACGACAGGACGCGCGTGGTGAACGTCGAGTTGTTGCCGCCGCCGTGCTCGGCGTGGAGGATCAGCATGACGTCGAGGAGCATCGCCTCCTCGTGCGTGAAGCCGTCGTCCGAGCGCAGGACGTCGAGCACGGTCTCGGCCATCGAGTAGCCCTCCCGCACCGGCGGCACCATGAGCTTCTCGTCCGCGAGCTCGGCCTTGTGGGCGGCGTGCGCCACGGCGGCGGTGCGCGGCCAGCGGCCGAGCAGCGAGAGCGCCACGTCGACCTCGTGCGTGGGCGAGGTGTCGTCGGGGTTGGGGTCAAAGGCGTAGAGCAGAAGCGTCGCGCGCTGCAGCACGTTCATGATGTTGTGGCTGTACGTGGCACGCGGGAAGATGCCGAAGTAGCCCTCGGGGAGCTGCTTGCGGGCGTCGATGCGTGCACGGAAGTCGTCGAGTTCCTCGCGGGTGGGCAGCTTGCCGGCGATGAGCAGGTACGCGACCTCCTCGTAGCCAAAGCGGTCCTCCGCCTGGGAGGCGCCGATGAGGTCGGCGACGTGATAGCCGCGATAGACGAGGTCTCCTTCGTCGGGCTCGATGCCGTGGTCGGTGCGCTTGTAGCCGTGCACGTTGGAGATGGTGGTGAGGCCGACGAGCACGCCCGAGCCGTCTGCGTTGCGCAGGCCGCGCTTGACGTCGTATCTGGTGTAGAGCTCGGCGGGCACCACGTCCACGTCCTCGTAGCCGTGGTAGAGCCCGTCGGAGACGGGAGGGAGCCCCAGGCCCACCGAAGGCATGGGGTAGGCGTCGGCAACGTGGTCGAAGGCCGGGGTGTCGCGCGGGGTGAGAATGGGCCTCCCGCCGCCCTTGGGCAGGTGAATCATCGGAACCTCCTCCCGGGGCCGGGGCCCGGCCCGCTCGAGCGGCGCCTAGAGGCGGTACATGTACCTGAAGACCTCCTCGCGCTGCATCATGATCTGCACGCCGAGACCCTCGGAGAGCTTGTCGAGGCAGGCCTTGAGCTCGGCGAAGTCTGCCTGGGCAAGGTCGACGAGCATGGTCATCGTGAAGATGCCCTGCAGGATCGTCTGCGAGATGTCCAAGATGTTGGCATCGCGCTCGCTGAGCGCGCCCGCCACCGCGGCGACGATGCCCGGGCGGTCGCCTCCCAGCACGGTGATGACGGCCCTGCCGCCGCTGGTCTCCTGATCGGACGTCATCGTGGTCCCTCCTGTGACGGGTCTGCTGCGTCGTACCATTGTACGGGCGAGCGGCGCATCCGCACAGACACCACACGAGAAGGACCGCAAACGGTAACGAGGGCGACGTGCCCTAGTTCTGCTCGGGCTCCTCGCCCATGCTGCGCCGCAGGAGCAGCATGACGTCCTCGGGCGTGCAGCCGAGCGCGACGGCGAGCTCGGAGCTGGAGCGCTCGCGGGCCTCCTTGAGGATGCGCTCGTAGGCCACGGGCGGGCGCTTGTTGCGCGCGGAGAGCTCGTCTATCCTGGCGCGGAACGTCTTCACGATGCGAACGGAGTCCCGGCAGGAGCCCTGGCGCATCTCGTTGCGGTAGTGCTCCTCCTCGAGGGAGTTGTTGCGTGCCTGGAAGCGCTCAACCTCGATCGTGGGGTAGTCCTCGATGATCTGCTCGGCCTCGGCGCGCGAGAGGACGGGGCGGAGGCGCCCCTCGTTGGCGACCGGGAAGCTGATGTGCACCGGATGGCGCTTCCCGATGGGGAGCAGCCGGTAGACCGCCTGGGGGCCGTCCGTCACATCCTTCACCTGACACACGCCCTGCCCCGGGTGAACGAGATAGTCTCCGACGGAATACATGGCCCGCTCCTTTCACGTGGGTCGAGTATACCACGCAAAAGAGTTATTTTGCGCCGTTTGCGGAAAGGGTATTGTCAAGAACTACACATATGGGTATTTTTTTGCGTTTACCTTTCAAGGGCGCGATGGCGGATGGCTCCGTCGCCGCCCGCTAGTCGAGGACCTCGACCGTGGTGATGACGGGCTGGTCCTCGGGCGCGACCAGCCCGCTCTGCTCGTCCGCCGCGACGACCTTCTCGCAGATGGCGTCGACGACCTCCATGCCCGAGGTCACGGTCCCAAAGGCGGCGTACTGCCCGTCGAGCGAGGGCGTGGTCTCCTGCATGATGAAGAACTGCGAGCTCGCCGAGTCGGGGTCGGAGGCGCGCGCCATGGAGATGGTGCCCCGCACGTGCGGGATGCTGTTCTCCACGCCGTTGTCGGAGAACTCCCCCTTGATCGTGGCGCCCGACCCTCCCGTGCCGTCGCCGGCGGGGTCGCCGCCCTGGATCATGAAGCCGGGCACCACGCGATGGAACGTGAGGCCGTCGTAGAAGCCGTCCTCTGCCAGGTGGCAGAAGTTGGAGACCGTGATCGGGGCCACGTTGGCGTTGAGCGTCACCTCGATCGAGCCGTACCCCTCCACGTCGATGCGCGCGTGGTGGACGCCGGTCGCGTACGGGTCATCAGGGTCGGCCTGCTGCCCCGCCTCGGACGCCCCGTCCCCCTCCGCGGGGGCGTCCCCCACCGGCAGCGAGCTCACCACCAGCAGCACCAGGACGACCAGGGCGGCGAGAAGGACGAGCGGGAGCAGCCTCTTGTTGCGAGCGGTCATGCGAGCCCCTTTCGATCGGAGGGCGGAAGGACGAGCGCGAGCAGCGCCGCGACGAGGACGGGACACACCCAGCCGAGGCCCACGTCGGCAAGCGGCAGGGCGCCGAGCGACACGCCCCACGCATCACAGGCGGCCTCCGCCGCGCTCGCGACGGCGGCGACGGCCACCGTCCAGCGCCAGAGGGGACCGGCGCACGCCAGCCGGCCGCGGAGCAGCCCCAGCACGACGAGCACGATGGCCACCGGGTACAGCACCCCGAGCAGCGTCGCGGAGAGGTCGATGATCGCGTCGAGCCCGAGGTTGGAGACCGCGCATGAGAAGACCGCGAAGACCAGGGCGCAGGAGCGATAGGAGACGCGCGGCAGCTCCCCGGCGAAGTAGGAGCCGCAGCAGCTGATGAGCCCGATGCAGACGTTCAGGCAGGCCAGCAGGAAGATGGCCGCGACCACCACCGTGCCCGCGACCCCGAAGTGTGCGGTCGCCGAGGCGGTGATGACCGCCGCGCCGTTGGTGACGCCGGCGAGCGCCTCGCCCTGCTCGACGCCGACCACGGCGAGGCCGCCGTAGACGGCGACCATGAGGACGCCCGCGATCGCCCCGGCGCGACAGACCTCGCGCATGACGCCGCGATCGCCCTCGACGCCGAGGCCGCGCACGTTGCTGGCGATGACGATGCCAAAGGTGAGCGACGCGAGCAGGTCCATGGTCTGGTAGCCCGTGAGGAAGCCCTGCACGGCTGGCCCCTCGTCATAGGGGGCGACCGGGGCGACGGACGGCAGGTCGTCGGCGCCCGCGAGCGAGAGGACCGACGCCCCCACGACGAGCACGATGAGCAGGATGAGGGACGGTCCGGTCAGCCGCCCGAGCAGGCGCGTGAGCCGCCCTGGGCGCAGCGCGAGCACGAAGGCGACCACGAAGAACAGGATCGAGAACGCGAGCCGCGACGCCTCGGGCGACCACGAGGCGGGCAGCAGCGGGGAGAGCATCTCAAAGGCCGTCGAGGCCGTGCGCGGGATGGCAAGGCACGGGCCGATCGCGAGGTAGACCATGGCAACAAAGACGCGGGAGAACAGCGGGTGAACGCGCGCCGCCAGCTCGCCGAGCGTGCCCGAGAGCGCCACGACGACGATGCCGAGCACCGGCAGGCCGACGCCCGCCACGAGAAAGCCGAGCAGCGCGGGCAGGGCGTCGCGCCCGGCCTGGACCCCCAGCAGCGGCGGCAGGATGAGGTTGCCCGCCCCGAAGAACATAGAGAAGAGCGTCACCCCGACGAACAGCGACTGCCGCCGGGAGAGCCGGGCATCCGCCGGCGCGTCCGTCCCCATCTCGGGCCCCCTCACGACGAGCAGCAGGCGACGACCCAGTCGAGCAGGTTTGACGTCGCCGTCCCGGAGCGCTCCGCGAGCACGTGCCCCTGGCCCCACACCGGCGTGTGCTCCACGTCAGACACGCCGTCGTACTTGCGCAGGGCCCAGACGATGTTGGCGGCGGTGGCCAGCGACGTGTCGGTGTCGAAGAGCCCCTCGTTGACGCGCCAGTGCGGGGCGACCGAAGACTGGCCGTACCCCTCGTAGTGACCGCTCAGCCACGTGAGCGGGTTCATCATCGCCACGCGCTCCGCCATGGGGGTCTCGAGCGCGTCGACCTTCTCGAGGTCCTCCGCCCAGGCGCTCTCGTAGTCGGGGTCCCAGTCGTCGCAGGCGGAGAACTCGTCGACGCCGGCGGAAACCGCGTCCGCGACGCAGGCGGAGAAGTGCAGCGTCGACTCCTCGCCGACGCCGAAGAGCTGGTTGGCGCGCGAGCTGCGATCGGGCTGGTCGAAGGGCGCCGCGGAGAGCCGGGCGGGCCGCAGGCGCGTGACGAAGTCCCGCAGGCTCGTCACCGAGACGGAGCCGGAGCGGTGGTTGTAGTTGATCCAGACCGCGTCCTCGTTGAGCGACGCGAAGTAGCTCTGCGCCGAGTCGTAGATCGTGGACTGGACCTGGGCGACGCCCGCCACCTGGCTCGGGTCTGCCGTCTCGTCCGGCGCGAGCTGCCCGGTGCCGTCCGCCGTCGCCTCGCCGTCCGGCGCGGCCTGGCTGGCGGTGTCGGCGGCGCGCGTGGTCGCGAGGTTGGGGTCGCCGGGGAAGGTCGGGTCCTCGAGCCTCTGCGGGGTGTAGGCGTAGGGGAAGGCCGTGTTCTGGACGAAGTACGTGGCGGCGTCGTCCACCTCGGAGAGAAGGGCCTGGGCGTAGGAGCCCATCGAGTAGATGCCCGCCTCCGTCTCGTCGAGCGTGAGCTGGGCGTCGTCGGCGTCGCGCAGGTCCATCTCGTTGACCCATGCGCCGTAGGCGGCGGCGAGGTCGTGCGAGAGGAGCTGCGTCCAGGTGCCGTCGGCGCGCGAGAGGTCGGCGCAGTACTGGCCCTGGCACCACTCGTAGGCGGCGTCGGCCATGTCGTAGGAGGTCACGGGGCACCACGAGGCGCTGCCGGCGATGGCGTCGGAGACGGCGGCGCCCGTCGCGTCGTGCGTGACGGCCCCTATCTCCGCAAGGTAGGGGTCGAACAGGGCGGAGTCGCCCGAGGCGCCGAGGACCGCGGAGAGGCCGCCTCCCGCCCCGAAGCCGAAGACGAAGGCGCGGCTCGTGTCGCATGGCAGGGACGCCGCGTTGTAGCGCAGGTAGCGGATGGCGGCCTTGAGGTCCGCGACCGGCCACGGCGAGCCGCCGGGGATGAGCTCGCTCGACCCGGTCGCCGTGTCAACGGCGGCGGAGCGGCCGCGGAACCCCGCGTAGACGTAGACGCAGCCCTCTCCGAGATAGGGGGCGAGGCCGTCGTAGCCGTAGGCGGTGGGACTCTCCTGGGCGGCGAGCGTCCCGGAGTTGATGGGCATGAGGACGGGGGCCGTGGCGGGCGTGAAGCTTCCGACCACGGCCTTGTCGTTGACGGTGCACGTGTAGGTGTCGCCGTTCTTCTCGGCCGTGAAGTACGCGCCGGGGACGAAGATCGCCAGGGACTCGTAGGTCTCGGTCGCGGGAGTCAGGCAGTAGGTGAGGCCGAGCTGGTAGTAGACGTTGTGCTCCTCGTCGAAGCGCCAGGCCGAGGCATCGAGGGCGAGGCTCTCGAACTGCGAGGCGTCGACCTCCGGCTCGGCGGGCGCGTCGTCGGCCGGGGGCTCGGAGGCATGCTGGGCGGGCGTGCAGCCCACCGCGCCGGCGAGCGTCCCCACGGACGCGAGGGCGAGAAACTCTCTACGTGTGCAGCCCATGGGGCCTCCTCGGATAGCGGCGTGACAGCGCGGGTATATTGTAGCAACGGGTCACGTGGGCGCCGGGCAGCCCATGCGACCGCCACATTCGCGCCCGGACGTCCGAGGGGAGGACGCGTGTCACCGTTCTGGAGGAGGAGCGGCGCGGAGCCCGCGCCCATGCCCGAGGGCGCCGAGCGGCTGCACGTGCGCTTCGTCGGGCGGGTTCAGGGCGTGGGGTTTCGCTGGACCGCGGCGATGGTCGCGCGCGGGCTGGGGGTCACGGGCTGGGTGAGAAACGAGCCCGACGGCTCGGTCACGGCAGAGGTGCAGGGCGAGCCGTCGCATGTGGGGGCGTTCTTCTCGCGCATGCTCGAGGAGATGAGCCGCGGCGGACGCGCGGGCTACACCGTGGACCAGCGCGACGAGATCCCCGTGGTGCCGGGCGAGCGCGACTTCGAGGTGCGCTACTAGCGCGACCGAGGGGCCAGCGGCAACCGGCGGGTCGCGAAAAAGTCTTTGACACGATGGGCGAGTTTGGTATAGTAATTCCCGCACCAAATGGCTGGGTAGCTCAGTTGGTAGAGCAGGGGACTGAAAATCCCCGTGTCAGGGGTTCGACTCCCTTCCCCGCCACCAGGACGCTCGCGGGCCCCGGCTCCCATGCCGGGGCCCGCTTTTTCGTGTCGGCCGCCGCCCGCGGCGCCGGCTTCCGGACGGTCCCGACCTACGAGGGGCCGGTCATGCCGAGCAGACAGCCGCACAGGTCGACGGCGTCGCCGTAGGGGACGACGACGGTCCCGCGCAGGTCCCTGCCTCGATAGCGCGTCGGGTTCGTGGCGCCCAGGTCGCTCGCCTCCATGCCGTCGGGCGTGGGGACGAGGCGCAGGTGCCGACGGGAGACCGCGCGGGAGTGGAGGACGATGTCGCAGCCGTCGCCGCGGCCGATCGTCACCCCCTCGGGGGGAACGCCCGTCCAGACGTCGACCGAGGGGGTCCTCAGGTACAGCCCCACCTCCCCCGCAGACGCCGCGACGGCTCCGACGAGGTCGAGCGTTGCACCGTCGTCAGCCGCGGGCGTCGGCTCCGGGAGCCTCGGGGGCTCGGGGCGGCCGGCGCCGCGCGTGAAGTCGTACAGGCAGCCGTAGCAGACCTTCATGTCCGCATAGAGCTCGGCCCCGCAGCGGGGGCAGGTCCTCGTCTGGTAGCTCGGGGACATTCCCCTCGTCTCGTCCATCTCGATCTCCTCTCTCAGCCTCCAACCGTATCCGGCGTGACGGACGTCACCCAGAGGTGCTCCCCCTCCTCGAGCCATGCCCCCTCGCGCGCAGGTCGTTCGATGGCACAGCACGCATCCGGATGGGCGAGAAACTCGCGCGGCGGAAGCGCCCTTCTCACCAGCAGCACCTCCCCAAGCTCGCCCACAAGGGCGACGTCGATCGGGTAGCGCATTCCAAACGTGTGGATTGACGGGCAGTGCGCGAGCATGACGGCGCCCGCGCCGGGACCCGTCCCCAGGAGCCCCCGCAGGCGCTGCGCCCAGCTCGTCAGCACCCTGAGCTCGATCACACGCTCCGGACGCTCGTCCGAGGCGAGTCTCGCCGCGGCCATCTCAGACCACCACCCCGGGACGGTACCGGTCGACGACGAGCTCGCACTCGTGCTCGAGCGCGAGCGGCGCCTCGTACGTGACGCCCGGAAGGCGGAGCATCCTCGGCCAGGGCCGATACGTCAGCGTGCACACGTAGCGCGTGAGCAGCGGGGACACGCCCGACGCCCCTCCCGTCGCACCCGAGACCGACTCGCCTCGCACCTCCACCTCGCACCGGTCCTCCCTGCCGAGGGACTCCTCGATCGACTCGCGGACGGCGGCGCCGGCGGAGCGCTCGCCCTGCTCGCCCGGAGGCGCCACCCCGTGGGCGATCACCGCGTCCTGCGCCGCCTGGTCGAAGGCCGCGCACGCCTCGACGAAGCCCATGAGGTTCAGCGCCACGAGCGCGACGACGATCACGACGGGCGTGAGCACGGCGAGCTCGACGGTCATCTGCGCGACGCGGGAGCGCAGGGTCCCTGCCGCGCGCCTCATGGCAGACCTCCCGCCCCCGTAAGGTCCACGGAGAGGGGGATCGAGACGCCGGTCCCCGGGATCGGCAGCTCCGCGACCGTGAGCCCGCCCTCCCCGAGCGCGGCGGGCGGCGTCACGCCCACGGCGCGGGCGAGATCGGCGACCGACGCGGAGTCGGGCAGGCGGGAGAGCAGGTCGCGCACCGCCGACGCCTGTTCGACGCCGCCGCGCTCGAGCACGTCCCGAGAGTTCGTCAGCACCGGCTTTCTCAGCCGCATGTCGACCGGCTCGAGCCCAAGGTCGCGCATGACGCCCCCGAGCTGGTCCCGCAGCCACGCGCCGACGGAGCCGCCCATGACGCCGTCGAGTCGGTCGAGGAACCCCTCCCCGACCTCCGCCACCCTGCCGTGGGCAGAGCCGTAGCCCACGAGCAGCGAGCCCCAGAGCTCCATGACCCCGTCCAGGGCGCCGCCGAGCACCGAGTCCGAGGCGGAGAGGGAATCGAAGAAGCTCGCCAGGACGTTGTTCTCGGCCGTCGACTCGTCGGGGGCGAGCGTCGCGGCCGAGACCGCCGCCCCCGCGGGCAGCTCCGCCGAAGAGAGAAACGACGCCGTGAGCTCGGTCGGGACGACGGTCCCCTCCGGGCGGGCGACCACGGCGACGCACCCCCACGCCCCGGGCGGGCGCAGGGTCGGCCGCCCGGTGGTGAGCTGCTCGAGCGCCCTCTCAAACTCGAGCTCCCCCTCCTCCGCGAGCTCGCGCGTGCGCGCCTCGGCGGCCGCGAGGTCGTCACGCGCCGCCTCGTAGTCCTCGGACGCCTCCACGATGATGCGCCAGTGGTGCTCGAAGCCGTTTTCGATCGACGTCGAGGCGGAGGCGACCCGGCCCAGGTCGCCAACGTCCATCTGACACTGCGGGCAGCGCGAGACCGCACCGGCGTCGAGCTGCGCGAGTGAGGCGCTGCCGGAGGGTCCCCCGGTCGCTCCCGGGCAGTCGAGGGACGAGTGAAGCGTCCGGGAGCCGCCCTCATCCGTGCACGGCCACGCGACCCGCGTGTAGAGCTCGGTGACGCGGGTCTCGTCGGCGTTTCTCGGCAGGAGGGGCAGGTCCGCCTCGACCGTTCCGTCGGGATGCTCGGCCCAGGATCCCGAGCGCACCCTGCCCAGCGCGTACTCGTAGAACGCCCGCCGACACGCGGCGTCGGTGAGCTCCTCGGGCGTCGAGCCGACCACGCGCTCGTTGGCGAGACGAGCGGCGTAGTAGGCGCGGGCCCGCACGAGGGGGACGCCAAAGCCCCAGGTCTCACATGAGGGGTAGTGGGGGTTCGCGGAGGAGGGGAGCCCGGCGAGGGCGCCCGCGCGCTCATGGAGCGAATGGGGCCGCGACCCGCAGTCCGCCATCCAGCCGCGCTCGAGGGCCTCGTCGGCTCGCTCGCGCGCCTCCTGCGCGTCGAGGGAGGCGTCACGCATCCGCTCGGAGAGCCCGTCGAGGGGCGCGTCGTCCGCATCGGCGAGAAGTGCCGAGAAGTCCGACCCCGACTCCAGCGGAACGGGGAGCGCGCAGCCGACGTAGGAGAGGCCGTCCTCCCCGTTTGCCGCGACGCACGAGGCGGAGTTCGCCACGACGAGCGTAGGGAGCGCCGCCTCGAGGCGCTCGAGCCCGCTCGCGGCAGAGCGCGCAAACCCCCGCCGCGCCTCCAGAATCTGGCCCCCCGTGGCGCAAAGCTGCGCCCCGACGGCCGTGAGCCCGGGCACGCACGAGGCGACGAGCCCGGCGCCGTAGACGACCATGCCCGTGACCCCCAGGCTCAGCACGCAGGCGTCGAGCACCTGGGCCACCGTCGAGAACGCGGCCACCGCGTTGGCACCCGCGAGCGCGGAGGCGTCCGCGACGCGCTGGACCTCGGACGAGCGTGACGCGACCCAGCCGGCGGACGCCGCCGCGAAGACGAGCGTCAGGCTCAGCATCAGCGCGACTGCCACGGCGACCGTCGTGAACCCGCCCTCGTCGTCACGAAAGGCGGACAGCGCGCACGCGGGACGGCGACCGCTACCCCCACATGTCGACCCATTCGTCATAGTCCCCTCCGATCCAGTCCGCACGCAGGTCGCCGGTCGTCTCCACCACGAGCGTGACCGTCCCCTCCCGCGTCGTTCCGAGCGCCGAGACGAGCACCCCGAGCAGCGGCAGGGGTCGGACGCTCCCCGCCAGGGTGACCGTCACCTCGCCCGCATCGTCGGGCCCCGCGACCTCGACTTCCCAGCCGCGCGTCCCGCCCTCGTGAAATATCGCGAGGTCGGGCACCGCGGCAAGCCGCCGGAGGGCAAAGGAGCGCAGGTCGTCCTCCGAGCCGCGCGACGTTGCGGCGAGCCGCGCAAGCTCTCCGGCCGTCGACGCCATCAGCGTCCTCGTGTACAGCACGCACACCGGCTGGACGAGGAGCGCGAGGAGCGTCAGCACGACCGGGAGCAGGAGGGCCGCCTCGACGCTCATCTGCCCCGCATCGTCTCTCGCGCGCGTCATCTCAGTACTCCAGGACATCCCTGAGCAGGGCGACCGCACCCTGCCCCGTACCATGCGAGGCGCTCGTCGTCGCCAGGCCCACCAGCACCCCGTCCCTGCCCGCGTGCCACAGCAGCCCGAGGGCGACGACCGCCGAGACGAAGGCGAAGAGCACGAGCAGGTACTCGACCGTCGACTGGCCGCGCCCTCCCCCTAGGACCCAAAGGCCCCGGCCACGTCGTCGACGCTCATGCGCCACCTGGCGACCGAGCATCCTCCGCCCTCGGCGCCCTCGACGACGAGGCACACCTCCGCCCAGTCGCCGCCCTGCAGCACGCATCCCCAAACACCCCCAAAGAGATCGAGGTATCCCGACCGGACCACCAGACAGTCTCCCTGCTCCCCCCGCTCCCTCAGGACCTCGGCCGCCTCGTCCGGCACGTCTCGCGAGCTCGTGTGCCCCTCTCGCGCGAAGGGCACGCCGAGCGACCCGAGCGCCCCCGCGACGCCCGTCGCCCCCCGCGACGCCTCCGCGGCGTCGTCCCCCTCGACGGGCGGCGAGGCCGCGACGGGGGCGGAGCCGACCGAGCGAGCGAGGACGGCGAGGCACGCCGTCCCGAGCAGCGCCGCCACGACCAGGGCCTCACGCGCCCTCATAGCGAGTTGATGCCGCTCGCGATGGCCTCCCAGAGCTCTGCGACGCGGTCTCTGAACGCGAGGATCGAGACTATCGCCAGAACGACGAGGACCCCGACGAGGATCGCGTACTCCGTGGTGCCCTGCCCGCGCTCGTCGACGACGAGCCCCCTCAGGTCGAACGACTCCCTCTTCATGTCTGCCTCCCATCTCTCCGAACGCCTACCCTGACACCACCGACCCCAGCAGGGGGCCGAGGATGGCCAGGAACATCGCGGGGACGATGAGCGTCCCCAGCGGCACGAGCATCTTCACCGGGACGCGCTCTATCTCCGCCTCAACCTGGGCCCGCTGCTCGTCCCGAATTACCTGCGCCTGCCGCTCGAGCGCCTCCGCGAGCGGCGACCCGAAGGCGAGCGCCTCGCCGACCACGCCCGCGAACCTCCTGAGCGCCGCCACGCCCAGCTCGTCGGCCAGCTCCCAGAGCGCGCGCTCCCGGTCGACCACGCCGATGCGCCAGCTGAGCATCGCCTCCTCGAACGCACGGGAGAGCGGCCCGCCCGCACGCGAGCAGTAGAGCTCGAGCGAGGCATCGAAGGAGAGGCCGGCGGAGAGGCCGAGCGTCACCACGTCGAGCATGACCGGCAGCTCCGACAGGCACGACGCCCTTCTCCTCGCGAGCTCCTCCGTCCTTCTCGCCCGCCTGAGCATCGGAACCTCGCGCACGCGCGCCGCAGCGCCCTCGAGCGACGCCAGGGCGCGACGGGCACGCAGCCTCCCCCCGCCGCGCCCGGAGAGGGCGAGGGCGGCGGCACCGGCCGCGGCGACCGAGCACCCCGCCAGGAGCGAGCCTGTCACGTCCATCGCCGCACCCCGCTCATGAGGCGCCTGATGATCAGCAGCGCCGTGGTGTCGAGCGCCGCGGCAAGCGCCACGCAGGCCAGGCCCGTCGGCGTGAGCAGGCCCGCCTGGAAGTCGGGCGAGACGAGCGCGAGCAGCGCGAGCATGGCCGCCGGCAGCAGGGAGACGATCCTGACGGATAGCCTCACCTGAGCCGTCTTGACGCCGAGCAGGCGCTCGAACTCCCCCTGGCGCTCGGCGAGCGCCGCCGAGCGCATGAGAAGGCCCCGAAGGGGGCTTCCCGTCCGGTGAGAGATCACGAGCGCGGTCGCCAGCAGCTCGGCCCCCGGCGCGTCGAGCTCGCGGGCGAGGAGGACGACGGCGTCCTCGGTCGAAGATCCGCAGCGCAGGCGCAGCGACATCCGCGTGAACGCGTCCGCCACCGGTCCGCGCTCGTGGGCGCCGACGTAGGACACGGCCTGTGCGAGCGTCTGCCCGGAGGCCAGCGCGACGGAGAGCGTGCGATACACGCCCGGCATCGTCGACATGACCTCGCGACGCTCGCGGGCACGGCGCGCCCCGTCGCGGGCGTGCGCTCCCGCGACCACGACGGCCCCCGCAGCGACCCCGGCGACCGGCGACCCCATGAGCAGCCCCGACCCGACCGACAGGGCTGCCAGCAGGACGCCCAGGGCGACCGCCGACGACCGCTCGTCCAGCTCGACGCCCCGCGACGCAGCCGCGGCCGAGAGGCCGCGCGCATGCTCGCGCCAGGGGCCGCAGGCGAGAAGCGCCTCCGCGACCCTCGTCCTCCCCGCCCGCCGCAGCAGCCGCAGCGCCCTCAGGAGCCAGCGCGCCGCGAGGTGCGACGACGCCTCCCGAGACGGTGCGGCCGGCCCGCCGGACGCCACGCCGGCCGCGACCCACGCGCTCAGGAAGACGCCTACTGCAAGCAGGACCTCCATCGCTCGACCTCCTTTCCGTCCAGCACCCCGTCCTCGACGGCACGCCCGACGAACGCCGGCTCGCGCTCGAGACGCCACGTCCGGTCTGACACGCTGAAGCCGACCCGCTCGTCGAGGCACGCGGATCCGTCGGCCGCCCGCGTGACCTCCGTGAGGGAGGTCACGAGCCTCGTGCCGTCGGCGAGGCGCCTCGTGACCACGATCAGGTCGATCGCAGTGGCGACCTGCTCCTCGATGAGCCCGGTCGGCAGGTCCATGCCGAAGCGGGCCATGAGGACGAGGCGCATGAGCGCCTCCTCCGCGCTGCCCGCGTGAAGGGTGGTCATCGAGCCCGCGTGTCCCGTGGAGAGCGCGTTCAGCATGTCGATGCACTCCCCCGAGCGCACCTCGCCCACGACGATGCGGTCCGGCCGCATCCTGAGCGCGTTCTTCACCAGCTCGCGGATCGTCACCTCGCCGGTCCCCTCGATCGAGCTGTCGCGCGCCTCGAGGCGCACGACGTTGGGGTGGACGTCAAAGCGCAGCTCGGCCGAGTCCTCGATCGTCACGATGCGCTCGCCCCGGGGAATCTCGCACGAGAGGGCGTTGAGCAGCGTCGTCTTCCCCGATCCGGTCCCGCCGGCAACCGCGATCGAGCGCGAGCACCGAACCGCCCACGAGAGGAGCTCCGCGTACCATGCCGGCATCGCGCCCAGCTCCACGAGGCGACCGAGGCTCCTTATGCGGTCGGAGAACTTGCGAATCGTCACCGCGGGCCCGTCGATCGCGATGGGCGCGGTGACGGCGTTGACGCGGTCGCCGTTCGGGAGCCGCGCGCTCACGATCGGGCTCGCGCGGTCGAGGCGGCGGCCGAGCGGCGCCAGGATGCGGTCGAGCACGATCATGATCTGCTCGGGGGAGTCGAACACGGCGTCCGCGGGGTGGATCTCCCCTCCGCGCTCGTAGAAGAGGGCGTCCGTGCCGTTGATCATGACCTCGGAGACCCCGTCGTCCTCGAGCAGCGGCTGGATCGGACCGAGCCCGCAGATCTCGTCGGCGACCTGCCGCAGCAGCGTCTCGCGGTCCACGCCCGGCATGAGGTCGTCCTCGGTGTTGAGGATGGCCTCGAGCACGACGCGCAGCTCCGCTCGCGCACGGGGCGCGCCCTCGTCCGCGAGCAGGGCGGCGATGGTGGCAAGGCCCAGCCGCTCGACGAGGCCGCCCTTGAGACGCTCCCGTGCCCTCCGCAGATCCTCGGACGCGCCAGAGGCCCGCTCGGGGCCCTGTCGCTCCTCCACCTCGCGCACGCGCTCGAGAACCGACACCTAGCTCGCCTCCCTTCTCGACCAGAACAGCCCCCGGCGCCGACGCTGACGGGGCGCCCCGTAGGCTCCGCGCGCCTCCTCGCAGTCGGGCAGGCACCCGAGCTCGGCAAGGAGCTGCGCGAGCGTCGACGAGACGGAGTCCGAGAAGGGGTAGCCCGGCTCGCAGAGCTCTCGCACGCGACCCGCGGACATCAGCTCGTCGACCTCCTCGCCCCCGTCGACCACACGGTAGGAGCGCGCCGCCTCGAGCCCGACCTCCGGGCGCGACGGCGCGCCGGGCCCACGCCCCCGCGGGTCTGAGCGGTTCTCGAGCCGAGCAATGCGGGCACGCGCAACCCCGAGCCGCACCGCGAGGCCACTCATGCGCGCGAGGGCGGAGACCGATCCCGCGCGGCCGTCCGTCACGAGCACCAGCCGATCGGCACCCTGCACCGCCTGTGCCACTGCGTCGGTGAAAGTCGTCGACGTGTCAATGACCACCAGGTCGTACGCTTCCCTCGCCCACGCGATGACCGCCCCGGTGAGCGGGGACGCGAGCTCGGCGAGCTCGGGGCGCCCGCACGGGCCGACGACGCTCACCCCCGGGGCCGCGGAGACGGCGAGGCGCGAGAGCACGTCTGCCGCCGCCTCCCCGTCGAGCGAGGCCAGGTCGCCGCCGCATGCGAGGCCGAAGCCGGCATAGGCGTTGCCGCAGGAGAGGTCGAGGTCGACGAGACACGTCCTGAGGCCCCAGCGGGAGGCGACGACAGCGGCGCAGGACGCGAGCGTCGTCTTGCCCGCCCCTCCCCTTCCGGAGCAGAACACGATGGTCGCCGCCCCCTCAGCGGGGGGCACCGGCGACGCCGCGGAGGGCTCGCGGGCGCCGACAGTCCCGGACGCGTCGGGCCCCTCGGGAACGCGCCCCGTGCACGAGGGGAGGTCGACGACGAGGTCGATCCCCGCACGGGCGGCACGGGAGCGGAGCGACCCCGTGGCCGCCTCGCACGCAAGCACGACGCAGCGCGCGTTTCCGCCGTCGGCGATCGCCGCCGCGAGATTGACGTCGGAGACGCCCGAGAGCACGGGGCCCACCACGAAGCCCAGCGTGCCGGGGTCAGCCGCCGACGACATGCGCCGCAGCTCGTCGGCGCTTCTCGCAAAGGAGAGCTCCGCCGCGCGGTCGAGCGCGTCGACCGCGCCCCGAACGAGGTCCTGGTATCCCTGCGCGCAGTACGCCGCCCATGCGCTCATGACGCACCCCCTTCCGCCGCCCCCTCGGGGGAGGCGGCACCTTCCCCTGCGACCTCCTCGGGCGGAACGCTCGTCGGAGCAGTCTGCTCGCCCTCGGCGAGGTCGAGCGCCCGCGCCCCGGGCAGGGCGAGCCTGAGGCTCCCCTCGTCGCTCGCCGCCAGCAGCCGTGCCACGTCGTCGGGGGCGACGGCGAGCGTGAGCGCGCCCGTCGGGACCACGCCGGAGCCCGTCTGCGGAACGGAGAGCACGCGCACGTCCAGGGCGAGGAGCTGGACCGTGCCGTCCGCCGTCTCATACGCCGCGAGTGTCTCGCCCGCCTCCGTCCCCGGGGGAACGCCCAGGTCGTCCGAGACGGGGACGGTGATTGCGACACGGTCGGCGGGCACCTCCACCGCCTCGGTGGCGTCCCTGAAGTTGAGCCCCGTGAGCGGGGCGCCGGCGGCCGCGGGCACGCTCACCTCGGACCCGAGCACCTCGTCGAGCCCGGTCACCGCGTCTGCCGGCGCGAGGTCGACCAGCCACTCGCGCTCGGCCGCGTTTGCCCGCGTGACGCTCTCGCCCGCCTCGATGCCCTCCGTTGCCACGACGAGGGTCACGACCTCGCCTCCATAGCGCTCGAGCGCCTCGGCGCGCGCCCGGTCCGCCTCCTGGCGGACATGGCCCCCATACGCCAGGCACAGCAGGAGCGACGCCAGCGCGCACGACCCCGAGACGACCAACCTCAGACGACGGGTCATGAGACCTCCCCCTTCCCAGCGACGGGCAACACGTCGATGGGGGACATTCTCCCGCTCGCGAGGTCAAATCCGGAGTCGTCCGAAAAAAGTCGGACACGAGTCTTTCTCTGGCTTTCTTCAGACTGTCAGACGAGAACGTCGTCCCAGCAAAAATGCTGGCGACGTGGCACTCATCCTCATCTATATCTGAACTATTTGCACACAGGTTCCACACAGGAGCCCATGCCGGGGGGACATGGGGCGCCTAGATGATGACGTCGGGGTCCAGCGTACGCGCGCTCTCGCGCATCTCGCGCGCGAGCGCGAGGTAGCAGCGGAGCCGCTCCTCCGAGAACGCCCCCCGCTCGAAGTGGTCTCGCACGGCGCACCCCGGCTCGTGGGTATGGGTGCAGTCGCTGAAGCGGCACTCGAGCGCCGCCTCGGCGATCTCGGGGAACGCCCGCGCGAGCCCGCGCTCATGCCCCACCAGGGGCAGGCTCCTGAGCCCCGGCACGTCGACGATCACGCCCGCGCCCGGCAGACGGACCATGACGCGCGAGACCGTGGTGTGGCGGCCGGCGTCATCCCGCTCGCGCACCCGGCCCGTGGCGAGCGCCTCGTGACCGAGAAGCGCGTTGAGGAGCGTGGACTTGCCCGCACCCGACTCGCCGAGGATCATCGCCGAGGTGAGGGGCGCAACGCAGTCGCGCACCGCCTCGACGCCGACGCCCGTCGACGACGAGGTCACGACCACGCGCACGTCGTCGCCCACCAGGCGCCGCACGCTGCCGAGGTCCCGCTCGAGGGCGCCCTCGTCCGCCCGGTCCGCCTTGGTGAGCACCACGACGGGCGTGAGGCCGCAGTCACGCGCCAGGACGAGCGAGCGCGCCACGCGGCCGAGCAGGAGCTCACCGGCGCCGAGGGGCTGGACCACGAGGATGGTGTCGACGTTGGCGGCGAGCACCTGGCGCTCGCCGCGGCTGCGCCCGCGCCACCGCTCGAAGGAGGTCCGCCGCGGAAGCACGCGCTCGATGACGCCCATGTCGTGGCCGGGGGCGCGGCGCACCGCGACGCAGTCGCCCACGGCGGGCAGATGTCCCTCGTCCCCCTCGCCGCCCCGCTTGGCAAAGGTCACGGCATGCTCGGCGCGAAAGGCCTCCCGCGCGGTGACCACGAGCGGATAGCCGCGGTCGAGGCGTACCACAAAGCCGATCGACATCTCGCCCGCGTTCTCCGCACCGGCGAGAAACGCGTCGAAGGCGGTGCGCTGCGCGTCGTCGAGGCGCAGGTCTGCGAAGTCGGGCAGGTCCTGAAGGGCGTCCATCTCGGGGAGGGTGATCTTCTGCTGGCGCTCCGCGCGCCGCCTGCGCGACGCCGCCGTCCGCTGTCCCCGCTTTGCCACGCACACCTCCCGGCCCTTCCGTCCTTCTCGCCCATCTTAGCGCAGCACGACTGCGGAACGGGCCGGTCTCCGGCGGCAGGGCCGCTCGCCCACGCACATGCTCCGCGCCGAAGCGGAGCAACTACGGAAAAGAGGCCAAAATACGCAGCGGTTTTCCGTAGTTGCTCCGTCTCGACAAATGTGGACGGCGGGGGCGAGGCACACAGACGAGCGGCGCCCGATGCCCGGCGCCCGCGCACGCGCCCGGAACGAAAACGGGCCCCGACGGAAGACCGTCGGGGCCCGGGCAAGGCAACGGAGCGCGAGGCTAGTCGGCGCTCTTCTCGACCGCGCGCATGACCGCCTTGTAGACCTCCATGATCGGGATGATCAGGAAGGCAAGGCCGACGGCGCAGGCGAGGGCGTCGAGCGGGAGCTCCATGAAGCCGAACATCTCGGCCAGGAACGGAACCTCCACGACCACGACCGTGAGGATGAGCGCGAGCGCCGCGGCGCCCCACAGCCACACGTTCTGCTTCTTCATCGAGAAGAGCGAGGCGCGGCGGCTGCGCATGTTGAAGCAGTGGAAGATTTCCACCATGGACAGCGTGATAAACGCCATGGTGACGCCCTCCTCGTCGGCGGTGCCGGCGATCATGTCCGCGATGTTGATGTAGCCCATGTCAAACCACACGCCCACGAAGAACGAGGCGAGCACGAGCAGCGTGATGATCACGCCCTGGAAGGCGATGTCGAAGCCCATGCCGCCCGCGAAGACGCCGTCGGTGGCGTTGCGCGGCTTGCGCTTCATGACGTTGCCCTCGGCCTCCTCCATGCCGAGCGCGAGCGCCGGGAAGCAGTCCGTGATCAGGTTGATCCAGAGCAGCTGCACCGGCTGGAAGATGGTGAAGCCCACGAGCGTGGCGACGAAGACCGAGAGGACCTCGGCGATGTTGGCGGAGAGCAGGAACTGGATGACCTTGCGGATGTTGTCGTAGATGCGGCGGCCTTCCTCGACCGCGCTCACGATGGTGGCGAAGTTGTCGTCGGCG
>DGYFR06201__coassemble_147_pt1 | contig 18319 bp, 14 predicted proteins | sample DGYFR06201__metabat2_high_PE_046 | metagenome-assembled genome bin DGYFR06201
GCGAGCCACATCGTCACCATCCGCGGCGTGGGCTACCTCTTCCGCATCTAGTCGGGCCGTCTCGCCGCCCCCGCGCGAGCGCGGCGTCGGCGGCTCCGCGCGGGGCCTTGCGGCGCGCTCTTTCAGGAAGCGGAAAGCAACGTGTCGGCCGGGTGTCAATGCGGCGGACGTCGCATCCCCTCTCGCCGTTTGGGTACATTCGACCTCGGTAGGAAGCACGCCGCCGAGGGCGGCCCAAGGAAAGAAGGAACCATGAGCGACTATCCCTACGGTGCCCCTGCGTCGCAGGGACCGGAACAGCCGACGGAGCGGCGCATCACGCCCCCCGTCCCGGGCATCACGGGCGGTGACGCCCCCGAGACCCCGCCGGACTTCTCCCCCGAGAGGCCCGAGCGGGAGAAGAAGCCCCGCCGCACCCTCAAGACCCTGATCGTAGGCCTGCTCGGCGGCGTGCTGGGCGCGGGCGCCCTCACGGGCGTCTTGATGCTCGCGGGCGTGGTGGGTCCCTCGACGACCCAGGTCGTGGGCGGCGACTCGGCCCAGCAGATCACGATCGACCCGGCCGACGAGGACACCTCCGTCGCCAACGCGGTGGCGGCCAAGGCGCTGCCCTCCGTCGTCACGGTCTACTGCACCTTCGCCGACGGCGAGGGCATGGGCTCGGGCGTCATCTACGACACCGACGGCAACATCATCACCAACAACCACGTCATCGAGAACGCCGAGAGCATCTCGGTGGCCTACAACGGCGAGACCTACGACGCCACCCTCGTGGGCACCGACGCCTCCAGCGACGTCGCCGTGATCCACGCCGACTTCGGCGACGCGGAGGTCACGCCGATGGAGGTCGGCGACTCCGACTCGCTGCAGGTCGGTGACTGGGTCATGAGCGTGGGCAGCCCGTTCGGCCTGGAGAACTCCGTCTCCCAGGGCATCGTCTCGGCCCTCTCGCGCAGCACCCTGCTCCAGAACTCCGAGGGCAACACCCTCTACACCAACCTGATTCAGACCGACGCCACGATCAACCCCGGCAACTCCGGGGGCGCGCTGGTCAACGACCAGGGGCAGCTCGTGGGCATCTGCACGCTCTTCTCGTCCGACACCGAGAGCTTCGCGGGCATCGGCTACGCCATCCCCGGCAACTATGCCGTGCAGATCGCCGACAAGATCATCTCCGGCGAGACCGTCACCCATGCCTACATCGGCCTCACCATGCAGACCGTGACGGCGGCAAACGCGCTGCGCAACGGCCTGGCGGTCGAGGAGGGCGCCTACGTCGTGGAGGTCGCCGAGGGCAGTCCCGCCGCCGAGGCGGGCATCCAGGTGGGCGACGTCATCACCAGCATCGGCGGCGAGCAGATCAGCTCGGCAGACGGCGCGATCCTCGCCGTGCGCTCCCACGACATCGGCGACACCGTCGAGGTGGTCGTCATGCGCGGCAGCCAGGAGATGACCTTCGAGGTGACGCTCGGCTCCGACGAGGCGCTCCAGGAGCAGCAGCAGGAGCAGGAGACCGTGAACGTCAACGGCCAGGAGATCAGCATCGAGGACCTGCTTCGCCTCTACGAGCAGTACCAGCAACAGCAGCAGTACAGCCCGCTCGGCCAGTAGCCGACAGGCGGGAGGACGGCGACTCGGGGCCCCGCGGCATGTGCCGTGGGGCCCCTTCACTGGCGCGAGGGACCCGCGCCCTCGGGCCCTTCTCGGCATTTCTGTCCGGGCGGACGGGTAAGCTGGTCACAGGCGAGAAGGACGGAGGGTCCCATGGCACAGATTAGGTGCCCGCACTGCGGCGAGGTGTTCCAGGTCGACGAGACGGAGTACGCGCAGATCGCGCGCCAGGTGCGCGACGCCGAGTTCCAGCGCGAGCTGGCCGCGCGCGAGAGGAGCGCCGAGCGCGAGCGCGAGAGCGCGGTCGAGGCGGCAGCGGCTCGTGCCCGAGAGGAGGCGCTGGCGGCGGCCGCGCGCAAGGACGCGGAGATCGCCCAGCTCAAGGCACGCGTTCAGGAGGGCTCGGACGCCCTCGCCCTGGAGCGCGCCCGCGCCGAGAAGAGCCTCGCGGAGCAGCTCGCCGAGCGCGAGCGCCAGATCGCGCGGCTCACGGAGCAGCTCAGGGCCCGGGAGTCCGCCTTCGACGCCGAGAAGGCCCTCGCCGTCACCCAGGCGACGGGGGAGCAGGACCGTCGCATCGTGGAGCTGGAGGGGAGCCTGCGCGCCGCCCAGCTCGAGCGCCAGCAGACCGAGGCCACCCTGCGCCGGCAGATGGCGGAGCAGGCCAGCCACAAGGACCAGACGATCCGCGACCGCGAGGATGAGATCGAGCGGCTGCGCAACCAGCGCGCCCGCCTCTCGACCAAGCTCATCGGCGAGACGCTCGAGCAGCACTGCGAGATGGAGTTCAACCGCTGGCGCGCCACGGCGTTCAGGAACGCCGAGTTCCACAAGGACAACGAGGTGGTGGGCGGCTCCAAGGGCGACTACGTCTTCCGCGAGAGGGACGAGGACGGGCTCGAGGTCGTCTCCATCATGTTTGAGATGAAGAACGAGGACGATGCCTCCGCCGCCTCGAGCCGCCACAGGAACGCGGACTTCTTCAGGAAGCTCGACCAGGACCGTCGCAACAAGGGCTGCGAGTACGCGGTGCTCGTCTCCATGCTCGAGCCCGAGAGCGATCTCTACAACGCCGGCATCGTGGACGTCTCCTACGAGTACGAGAAGATGTACGTCATCCGCCCGCAGTTCTTCATCCCCATGATCACGCTGCTGAGAAACGCCGCCGAGAACTCGCATGCGTATAGGCGAGAGCTCGCGGAGGTGCGCCAGCAGAACCTCGACATCACGCACTTCGAGGACGCGCTCGAGGACTTCAAGGAGAGGTTCGGCAAGAACTACGACACGGCGAGCCGCAAGTTCCAGGCGGCGATCGACGAGATAGACAAGACGATCTCCCACCTCCAGAAGGTCAAGGACAACCTCACCTCGTCCGAGAACCAGCTGCGCCTGGCAAACAAGAAGGCGGACGAGCTCACCATCCGCAAGCTCACCTGGAAGAACCCCACGATGCGCGAGAAGTTCGAGGAGGCGCGCGCCGCTCGCGGCGACGAGGGGGATGCGCGCGAGGCCGTGGAGCCAGATGCGGTAGAGTAGGGTCGCAGTCCACGACAACACGGAGGAGCCATGAACCGCATCGTCATCACCGCCGAGACCGGATGCGACATCCCGCCCGCCGAGGCGGCGGAGCTGGGCGTGACGCTCGTCCCCATGCACGTCTCGATCGGCGAGAGGACCATCGACGACGGGGACCTCTCGGCGGCGGAGATGCTCGAGCAGTGCCGTCAGGTCGGGGTGCTCCCCAAGACGAGCGGCTGCACCCCGCACGACTTCACGGTCGCCTTTGACCGGATACACGGGGACGACCCCGAGGCGCAGATCCTGCACGTCGCCTACTCCGCCGTCACGACCTGCTCGCTCGCGTCCGCCGAGGCGGCGGCCGAGGGGCGCGACTACGTCACCACGCTCGACACCGGCCACGTGACGGTGGGGCAGGGGCTCGTGGTCCGCGAGGTCGCCACATGGGTCCGCGAGCACCCCGAGGCGACGGTCGACGAGGCCCGCGCCCACGCCGCCGGGCTCTCCGCGCGCGTCCGCATGGCGTTTCTCCCCGGCGACCTCGGCTACCTGCGTGCGGGGGGCCGCCTGTCAAACGTCGCGTTCCTCGGCGCCACGCTGCTCAAGATCAAGCCGGTGGTGGAGCTCATCGACGGCAGGCTCGTGGCCACCAAGAAGCTGCGCGGGTCGATGTCGTCCGCTGCCGTCGCGCTGGTCGACTACCTCGCGCTGCGCGAGGAGTTCGATCCGGCGCGTGTCGTCTTCGTCAAGTCCCCGGGGCTGCCCGAGCAGGTCCAGGAGGTCGTTGCCGCCCATGCGCGCGACCTCGGCTTCGAGCGGGTCGAGTGGTACGAGACCGGCAACGTCATCACCTCCCACTGCGGCCCGGGGGCGCTCGGCGTGGCGTTTCTCGTGCGCGCGTAGGGCGCTCGCCCGGGGGTCGCGAGGTCCCCTCCACGCTACAATGGCGTGCGGGAGGAACCGTGGGGAGGACGCGCATGACGCTGGACGAGCTGGAGATCGGGAAGGACGCCGTCGTCGCGTCGGTGGACTGCGACGAGCCGTCGCTGCGTCAGCACATCTTGGACATGGGCCTGACGCCCGGCGTGGAGGTCACGCTCATGAAGCGCGCCCCCATGGGCGACCCGCTGGAGATTCGCCTGCGCGGCTACGAGCTCACCCTGCGCCGAGACGACGCCGCGCGCATCACGCTCACGCAGGTTCACGACATGCACGATGCCCCGCGCGGTCGCGAGCGCCTGGAGGCGGCCGACCACCCCGCCATCGGCGAGAGGTACGCGCCGCGCGCGGCAGGAAAGGCAATCCCGGAGGGGCGTCCGATCAAGCTGGCGCTCGCCGGCAACCAAAACTGCGGCAAGACCACGCTCTTCAACGCGCTCACGGGTGCGAACCAGCACGTGGGCAACTTCCCGGGCGTGACCGTCGACCGCAAGGACGGCCAGATCAAGGGTCATCCCGAGGCCACGGTCACCGACCTGCCCGGCATCTACTCGCTCTCCCCGTACACGAGCGAGGAGGTGGTGAGCCGCCGCTTCATCCTCGAGGACGACCCAGACGCGATCATCGACATCGTGGACGCCACCAACATCGAGCGCAACCTCTACCTGACGCTCCAGCTCATGGAGCTCGACCGCCCGATGGTGCTCGCCCTCAACATGATGGACGAGCTCACGGCCAACGGCGGCACGGTGAGCGTGAACCGCCTGGAGGCCGCACTCGGCATCCCCGTGGTGCCCATCTCCGCGGCGCGCGGGGAGGGCGTCTCCGAGCTCGCGGAGCACGTGCTGCACGTGGCGCGCTTCCGCGAGCACCCCGGGCGCGTGGACTTCTGCGCCGCGGACGGCCCGGACCATGGTGCCCTGCACCGCTGCATCCACGGCATCTGCCACATCATCGAGGACCACGCCGCCGCGGCCAACCTCCCCGTGCGCTTTGCGGCGACCAAGCTCATCGAGGGCGACCAGCTCGTCATGCGCGCCCTCGGGCTGGACCAGAACGAGCTCGACGCCGTCGAGCACATCATCTCCCAGATGGAGGGCGAGTCCGGCCGCGACCGCATGGCGGCGCTCGCCGACATGCGCTTCTCGTTCATCGAGGGGGTGTGCGCCGAGTGCGTGGTCAAGCCGCGCGAGAGCCGCGAGCACGCGCGCTCCGTGGCGGCCGACCGCATCCTCACGGGCAAGTACACGGCCATCCCCGTCTTCGTGGGCATCATGGCGCTCGTCTTCTGGCTCACCTTTGACGTGGTGGGCCAGCGGCTCTCCGACCTTCTCGCCCTGGGCATCGACCTCGTGACGGCGCAGGTCGACGCCGCGCTCACGGCCTTTGGGCTCAACCCCGTGGTGCACTCCCTCGTGATAGACGGCGTCTTTGCCGGCGTGGGCAGCGTGCTCTCGTTCCTCCCGATCATCGTGGTGCTCTTCATCCTGCTCTCCATCCTCGAGGACTCCGGCTACATGGCGCGCGTTGCCTTCGTGATGGACAAGCTGCTGCGACGGCTCGGCCTCTCCGGCCGCAGCTTCGTGCCCATGCTCATCGGCTTCGGCTGCTCGGTGCCGGCCATCATGGCGACGCGCACCCTCCCCTCCGAGCACGATCGCAAGATGACGGTCATGCTCACGCCGTTCATGAGCTGCTCGGCCAAGGTGCCGGTCTACGCGCTCTTCTCGGCCGCCTTCTTCCCGGAGTGCGCCCCGCTCGTGACGATCGCCCTGTATCTCATGGGCATCGTGGTGGGCATCCTCGTGGCGCTCGTGCTCAAGGGGACCGCATTCAGGGGCGACCCGGTGCCCTTTGTGATGGAGCTCCCCAACTACCGCATGCCCGCGCCGCGCACCGTGGCGCGCCTCGCCTGGGACAAGGCCAAGGGCTTTGCCACCAAGGCGTTCACGATCATCTTCGTGGCGAGCGTGGTGATCTGGTTCCTGCAGACCTTTGACGTGCGCCTCAACGTGGTCGACGACCAGAGTGCGAGCATGCTCGCCGCGCTGGGGGCGCTGCTCGCCCCGCTCTTTGCCCCGCTCGGCTTTGGGAACTGGCGCGCCGCGGCGGCGCTGGCGGCCGGCTTCGGCGCCAAGGAGAACGTCGTGGCCACGCTCACGGTGCTCATGGGGGGCACCACGGCAGCGCTGCCCGAGCTGTTCACGCCGCTCACGGCCTTTGCCTTCCTCACGTTCACCCTGCTCTACACGCCGTGCGTCGCGGCGGTCTCGGCGGTTCGCAATGAGCTGGGGACGAGGATGATGTGGGCGGTGATCGCCATGCAGTGCGGCGTGGCATGGGTGGTCGCGCTTGCCGTGCGGCTCGTGGGCATGGCGCTCGGGCTGGGGTAGCGCGTCCTTCTCGCCTGCGCCGAGGCTCGCGCCGTCCTGGCGCCTCCTCCTCGAACCCCAGCCTCCGTTTCGCCGAGTGTACGAAAAGCATGACGAACGGGCCAGAAAAGCGGGTCCAGGTCCTTCTCGCCGTGGCGTTTGCCCAGTTGAGAAATGACAGCTGAGGCGTGCATATCAATGGTTTCGTACACTCGGTGAGAGGGGCGGGGAAGGACGGCCGAGGGGGGACCCGGCTCGGCGGGCGCGGCGAGGACCGTGCGCGTGTCGCGTCGCCCCAAAACGGGTACACAACCCCCATGAAGCGCTTACGTGCCGCTGATGGCGCGCGCGTAACGTGGTGCTCCCAACGAGAAGGAGACGCAATGGCAGACGAGAAGAGCGAGGCCTCCGGGCAGGCCGCCTACGACGAGGAGGCCCTCGGCGCCACCTACCACCGCGGCCCCGTGATCATGCGCGGCCCGATGATTCCCTCCGACACCACGACCGGCAACCTGCTCGCGCCCGAGGGGGCCACCGACTGGCTCCACATGGACCCGTGGCGCGTCCTGCGCATCCAGGCCGAGTTCGTGGACGGGTTCGGCGCGCTCGCGGAGCTCGGTCCGGCCGTGACCGTCTTTGGCTCCGCGCGCACGCCGCGCACCGACCCGATGTATCGCGCTGCGCGCCATGTGGGCCGCAAGCTGGCGCAGGCCGGTGTCGCCGTGATAACGGGCGGCGGCCCGGGCATCATGGAGGCGGCCAACTGCGGCGCCGCGCGCGCGGGCGGCAAGTCGGTGGGCCTGGGCATCGAGCTGCCGCACGAGCAGGGCATCAACAAGTGGGTCAACCTGGGCATGACGTTCCGCTACTTCTTCGTGCGCAAGACCATGTTCGTCAAGTACGCGCGCGGCACGATCGTCTTCCCCGGCGGCTTTGGCACCCTCGACGAGGCCTTCGAGCTGCTCACGCTCGTGCAGACGCACAAGGTCGCACGCATGCCGGTGGTGCTGTTCGGCACCGCGTACTGGGGCGGGCTCATGGACTGGCTCGAGGGCACGGTCGCGGGGGCGGGCAACATCTCCCCGCTCGATCCCGACCTCGTGGTCGTGACCGACGACGAGGACGAGGCCGTGCGCGTGGCGCTCTCCGAGCTGAGGGGCTAGCGGCGGGCAGCCTCCCGGCGCGCCGACGCTAGAACGTGGCCATGATCTTGCGGAGCGCCTCGGCCGCCGTGACCTCGTCGGGGCCCTCCACGCGCACGACGACGTCCTCGCCCGAGCGGATCCCGTACATCATGACCTGCATGAGGTCGGCGGCGGGGATGACGTTGTCGTGGTACTCGAGCGTCGTGCGGCTGCGCCAGCGCTTTGCCTCGCTGGCGAGAAGGACCGCCAGCTGGACGTGAAGACCCAGCGGATCGGTGATGGTGCAGGGTATCTCGATCATGGGTCTTCCTCTCGGGGGACGAGGCGTTTGGGCTCCAATCGTAACGCTACGCCGGCCTGCGCGGGGCGTCGATAGGGAACTCGACGGGCGTGGGCGCCCCGGCCGGCGGGCGGTAGCGCGCGCGTCGTCGTGGCGCTACCATGAGCATATGGCGGATTACCAGCGCATATCCCATGGCTTCGAGCCGGTCTTCGACGAGCGGAGCCGGGTGCTCGTGCTGGGGTCGTTCCCCTCGGTCCTCTCGCGCGAGAACCGCTTCTACTACGGGAACCCGCGCAACCGCTTCTGGGGCGTCATCGCCGCCGCGCTGGGGGAGCGCGAGCCGCCCGCGGACGACATCGGCGCCAAGCGGTCCCTGCTGCTGCGCCACGGCGTGGCGCTCTGGGATGTGATCGAGAGCTGCGAGGTGCGGGGGTCCTCCGACGCCTCCATTCGCAACGTGGTCCCTGCCGACGTCGCGCGCGTCACGGGCGTCGCGCCCGTTCGCGCGGTGCTCTGCAACGGCGCCACGGCGGCGCGGCTCTATCGGCGCTGGCTCGAGCCGGTGACGGGGCTTCCCGCCGTGGCGCTGCCCTCGACGAGTCCCGCGAACGCCGCGTGGTCGCGGGAGCGGCTGACTGAGCGCTGGCGCGAGGCGCTGCTCGCCGCGCTGGGCGCGTAGCCCTACGCTCCCAGCAGAGCCTCCACCTCAGTGCGCTCCGGCATCGCGGGGATCGCGCCGCGCTTGCGCACGCACAGCGACGCCACGGCGTTGCCGAGGCGCGCGAAGCCCACGGCGTCGTCGAGCGTGACCTCGGAGGCCGTCCTCCCGCTCTCGCAGAAGCCCGCGAGGAAGCCGCCCCAGAAGGAGTCCCCGGCGCCGGTGGCGTCCACGGCGTCCGCCGGGAAGCCCGCGACCTCGGCGCCGCCCTCGGCCGTCCGGACGTACGCGCCGCCCGCGCCGAGCGTGACGGCGACGACCCGCGGTCCCTGGGCCAGCAGCGCCGCCGCGGCCGCCTCGGGGTCCTTCTCGCCCGTGAGCAGCTCGCACTCCTCGTCGGAGAGCTTCATGAGGTCCATCTGCGGCACCACGGCGCGCATCTGCCCCACGGCCGCCTCGCGCGACGGCCAGAGGTTTGCCCGGTAGTTGGGGTCGTAGGAGAGGGTGCAGCCGGCCTCGCGGGCGACCGCGAGCGCGGCGAGCGTGGCGGAGCGCGCCGGCTCGTCGGTGAGGGAGAGCGACCCCACGTGGAAGACGCGGGAGTCGGCGATCACGTCGCGCGCCAGTTCCCCCTCGGTGATGCGGGTGTCGGCGCCGGGCTTGCGGGCGAAGGAGAACTCCCGCTCGCCGTCAGCGGAGAGCGCGACAAAGGCGAGCGTCGTGAAGGCGTCCGGGTCGGAGACGAGTCCGCGGGTGTCGATGCCCTGCTCCTCCAGCGTGGCGCGCAGGAACTCGCCGTGCATGTCGCAGCCGACCTTGCCGAGAAACGCCGTCCTGTGACCGAGCTTCTCCAGGGCCACGAGGACGTTTGCCGGCGCCCCGCCGGCGTTGCGCTCGAAGAGGCGCTGCCCGCCCGCCGAGGTGCCGGCGTCGGTGAAGTCGATGAGGAGCTCGCCCAGTGCGGAGACGGAGAACATGAGGGGTCCTTTCGCTTGCGGAATCGATTCCATGCCCATTATCGCCTGCCGGGCGCATTCGGAGGGCTCTTCTCGGCAAGCGGCTATGAAGGGCGGCACCGCCCATGCCCGTCCGGGTCCGGGCCTAGCGCGTGGAGTTTCTCGCCACGACCTCGTAGCCCATCTTGACCTCGCGCGCCACGGCGTCGTCGCCGGACATCAGGCCCACGAGCATGCGCGCCGCCTCCGCGCCCGACGACTTGAAGTGGAGGCGGACCGTGGTCAGCGTGGGCATGGTGATCTGCGAGATGTCGGAGTCGTCCATGCCGGTCACGCTGACCTCCTCGGGCACGCGACGGCCGTACTCGCGAAGGCAGGTGAGCGCGCCGTGGGCGATGGAGTCGGTGGCGCAGACGACGGCGTCGAGCTCCGGGTAGGCCTCGAGCAGCGCCTCGGTCTGCTCGTAGCCCGAGTCCAGAGTGAAGTCGGCGATGCGCACGGCGCGCTCGGGCACCTCGACGCCCGCCGCGGCGCACGCGTCGAAGAAGCCCGCGCGACGCATCTGGCCCACGGCGACATCGTCCTCGAAGACGCCGATGTAGGCGGGCCGACGGGCGGCACGCAGGGCGAGCGCGGCGACGTCGCGCATGGCGTCCCGGTCGTTCTGGTGGACGCAGGGACAGAGGCTGACGTCCTGGTCGAGCACTACGATCGGCACGGGCAGGGCGGAGATGGCCTCCTCGTGCTCGGGCGTGAGGACGGTCGCGATGAGGATGACGCCGTCCACCTGGCTCTTCTCGGCGAACAGGCGGAGGAAGTCGACCTCGCGCGCGGCGTCGTTGTCGGTGTTGGCGAGCAGGACCTGGTAGCCGGCCTCGTTCAGGACGAGCGTGATGCCGGCGACCATCCGGCTGACCGAGGCGGAGTTGATCTTGGGGATGATGACGCCCACGACGTTGGTCTTGCCGGTGCGCAGGGTCTTCGCCTGACGGGAGGGGACGTAGCCGGTGCGCTCGATGACGCGGCGGATGGCCGCGCGCTTCTCCTGGGAGACGTAGCCGTCGTTCAGGTAGCGTGACACCGTGGCGCGGGAGACCCCGGCCATCTGCGCGATCTGGTTGATGTCCATGTTAACGTTAACCTCCTCAGCGCATTCGAGTGTAGCGCATGTGCCGCGTCGGCGGCGGCCGTGGGCGTACCCGCACGATAGAATCAAGGCTGCGGCGGGCGCGACCCCTGCCCGCGCTCAGCCGACGCCGAAGCGCCGGAAGAGGGCGACCTTGGCGGCGTCGAGCGCGAGCCCGCCGACGGCGCAGACCGACAGCGTGGCGACCACGGCGGCGGGAGCCAGCGCGGGAACCGCCCAGCCGAGAAGGACGAGCACGGTGAAGAGCGCCGTGACCAGCGCGGCGACCGCCAGCATCCCCGCCGACGGCGCGCTCTCCCAGAGGCGCCCCCGCTCGCGGACCGTGAGGATGCGCACCTGCGAGTTCACCACGAGCGCGTACATCACGAGCGTCTGGAGCTGCGCGGCGTCGAGGTGCAGCACGAATGCGCCGAGCGCCGCGACGAGCAGGTCCTCGAGGGCGAAGAGCGCCCCGAGCGCGCCGGCCGCCGCCGTGACGGAGCGCAGGTCCCAGGCGTTGGGCGAGCTCGTGGCGCGCACGTTGTCCGTGGCTATCGACATCGTGGCGAAGTCGTTGGCAAAGACGAGCAGGCTCATGCCCATGAGCGACACGAGCATGTCCCCGGTGAGGAGGTAGCCCGCGGAGAGGAGCGCGACGACCTCGACGACCTTGGTCACCTTGTTGACGACCCACGTGAGCATGCGCTGGTAGCTGCGACGGCTCTCGTCGAGCGCGTCCACGATTCCGCCGAGCCCCTCTCGCGTGAGCACGGCGGACGCCGCGGACCGGGCCACGTCGGTCGCGCCGTCCACGGCGCAGCCGAGCTCCGCCTGGGCGAGGGCGGGCGCGTCGTTGACGCCGTCCCCGGTCATGCCCACGGAGTGGCCCGCCTCCTGGAGGAGGCGCACGATGAGGTGCTTGTCTGCCGGCAGCACCTCGGCAAAGCCGTCGGATGACCCCACGAGGGCGACCTGGTCTGCCTCGGCGAGCCCCCTCAGGTCGGCGGCGCGCAGGACGCGGTCGCCGATCCCCACGGCCCGCGCCACCTCGCGCGCGACGGCGACGTCGTCCCCGGTGAGCATGAGCGGGCGGACGCCGAGGGCGCGAACGCGGGCGACGAGCCCCGCGGCGTCCTCGCGCGGCGGGTCCGAGAGCCCGAGCAGCCCCAGAGGCGCGCCGTCGAGCGTGAGGGCGACGCAGCGCAGCCCCCGCGCGGAGAGCTCCTCCACGTGGCGTCGCACGGTCACGTTCCCGGGCGCAAGCGTGCGCGGCGCCCCCTTGGCGAGAAGGACGGTCGCGCCGTCGGCGACGCGCGCCGTCGCCTCGGTGCGCCTGCGGACGGGGTCGAAGGGCGTGTAGGAGAGCTGGCTGCCGCGGCTGCCGTCCCCCGCCGCGTCGGCGGCGCGCAGGATCGCGGCGTCGACGGCCTCGGCCCCCGTCGTCTCGCAGGAGAGCGCGGCGAGCGCGAGCACGTCCCCCTCGCTGCGGTCGCAGAGGGGGACGACCTCGGTGACCTCGAGGCGGTTGGCCGTGATGGTGCCGGTCTTGTCGAAGCAGAAGACGTCGATGCCCGCCGCGTCCTCCACGGCGTCGAGCCGGGTGACGAGCACCCCCTCGCGCGACAGGGACCGGGCGCTCGCCGCCTGGACGATGGCGAGGACGGCCGGTAGCGCCACGGGGACGGCGCCCATGAGGAAGGTCACGACGAGCGAGGCGACGGAGACGAGGTCGCTCCCGGTCGTCAGCGCGCGGGCCCCCACGACCGCCGAGGCGGCGACGCCCAGGTACATCATGGAGCGCACGATCTGGAAGAGCAGCTCCTGCTGGCGGGAGCGCGGGCTCGCGTCGCGGACGAGCGCGGCGGCACGGCCGAGCTCGGAGCGCTCCCCGGTGGCCGTGACGCGCGCCCGCACGGCGCCGCGGCATATGACGGCACCCGCGGGGAGCTGGTCGCCCGCGGCCGCGGGGCGAGGCAGCGACTCGCCGGTGAGCGACGAGAGGTCGGCCTCCGCCTCTCCCGACGTCACCGTGACGTCGGCGGGGACGATGGCGCCGAGGGCGAGCGAGACCACGTCTCCGGGGACGAGCGCACGCGCCGCGACGTCGCCCCACGCGCCGTCGCGCAGGGTGGGGACGCGCACCTCGAGCTCGCGCCCCAGCGCGGCGACGGCGCGGCGGGCGCTCTGGGACTGGAGCTGGCCGACCACGGCGTTGACCGTGAGCAGCACCAGGATGACCACCGTCTCCGTGGCGTGCCCCACGAGGAGCGCGAGCACGGCGGCCAGCTCGAGCAGCCAGGGCATGGGCCCCCAGTAGCGGGCGAGAAACGCGAGCACGGGGCTTCGCCGCCGCTCCGCGACCTCGTTGGGGCCCACCTCCCCGAGCAGGCGCGCCGCCTCGGCGCTCGTGAGCCCCCGCTCGTCGTCCCTCTCGCCTGCGTCCGCCATGGCGCCCCCCTCCGCCCGCTCCTTCTCGTGAGAGGGTAGCCCGCCGCAAGATATATGTAAAATACTATTATTGGTATGGATTCTATCGGAATAACCGATTGATTGGAGCGGCATGGCAGGACGGCTCACGGTGAGGCACCTCGAGCTCTTCTCGGCGGTGTGCTCCTGCGGCGGGGTGAGCGCGGCGGCGCGGGAGCTGGGCGTGTCGCAGCCCTCGGTGAGCCAGGCGGTGCGCGACCTCGAGGAGCGGTTCGGGACGGCGCTCTTTGACCGCGTCTCCCGGCGCATGGACGTGACCGACGCCGGGAGGCGCCTGCTCGACCACGCCCGCGAGGTGCTCGACGACCTCGACGAGCTCGAGCGCGCGATGGGGGAGGGCGGCGCCTCGGTGCTGCGCCTGGCGTCCAGCATCACCTGCGGCACCTGCCACCTGCCCCGGCTCCTCTCCGAGCTCCGCGAGCGGGAGGGCGGCGTCGAGGTGCGCGTCCGGGTGGAGGACTCGGGGAGCGTGGAGCGCGCCGTCCTCGCCAACGACGTCGACCTCGGGCTGGTGGAGGGGCTCGTGCACAGCGACGAGGTCGTCGCCGAGCCCTTCGCCCGAGACGAGCTCGTCGTCGTGGGCCCGCCCGGGCGCGCGGGCGGGCGGCTGGGCGTGGGGGACCTCGTCCGCGAGCCGCTGGTCCTGCGCGAGCGGGGCAGCGGCGTGCGCGAGCTCCTCGAGGCGGCGCTCACCGCGCATGGCCTCGCCGTCGACCCGGTCTGGGAGAGCGTCAGCACCGAGGCGATACGCTCGGCGGTGGAGGCGGGCCTCGGGCTCTCCGTGCTGCCGGCCGACCTCGTCGCGCGCGACGTCGCCGAGGGGCGCCTCGCGCGCCTCGAGGTGGACGGCCTCGAGCTCGCCCGCGACCTGCTCGTCATCCGCCATCGCCGCAAGGCGGTGTCGCCCGCGATGGCCGCCCTGCTCGCGCTCATGCTCCCGGGGCGCGGCACGGGAGCATGAGCGCGCGCCGCTGGCCGAGGCGTAGCTCCCACACAGCCCCGGCGGCGGGCTCCCCGGGTGCCCGCTCCGTAGAATGGCAACGAGTAAGCCGAGCTGAGGGGGAGGGCCATGATCGAGCGCGACGGTCTTGCCGTGCGGTTGCTGCACGCCTGCTTGGAGGTCATCACCTCGGAGGACGAGCTGGCGCAGATCGACGTCGCGGGCGGGCACGTCATGGTGGAGGTCGCCTCCGCCATCAGCAGCTCGATCGCCGCGTCGACGGGCGACATCCTGGACCTCTTCGACGACGCGGCGCGCGCCGTCTCGAGGCTCGACGTCTCGGGCGGCACCGTCGAGTTCTGGGACGCCTGGCTGGAGGGCCTGGCCGAGGGCGCGCCGGGCGATGACGAGATGGACCTGGGGCAGTTCAGGGCGATGCTCGCCCTCGGCCGCGACGAGGTCTCCCGGGCGCTCGGGGCGGGGCTCGGAGACGCCGCGGCGCTCGACGTCGTCGCTGCGGCGTGCCGCGCGGCGGACGAGAGCGAGGACGACCTGGAGGTCTTCGACGACGCCGCCGACGCCGCAGAGCGCGCGTCCGACGGCTCGACGAGCGTCGCGGCCCTCTCCGCGGCCCGCTTCCTGCGCGGCCTCGCCCAGGCCTAGCGTCCCCGGCGCCCTAGCGCAGCAGCCACCTGAAGTCCCATGCGGCGAGCTCGAAGCTCTCCAGGTCGCCGTCCTTCTCGCCGGTCACGAGGTCGGCGTAGGCGGCGCGCTCCGGCATCCACACCGTGCGAGCCTCGTCGCTGAAGTTGAACGTCGCGTGCAGCGTCCTGCCGTCCCGCCTCCGCTCGACCCACAGGATCGCGGGGTCACCGTAGTCCACGACGCGCATCTCGGCGTCCGCGTCGAAGACCGCCTCGCCGCGCCGGATCCTCTCGAGGTGCCGCAGTGCGTCGTAGAGGCGCTGCTGGACGGTGCCCGGCTCGTCGACCCTGTCGACGAGCGCCCAGTCGAAGCGGCCGCGGTGCACGTAGCGCGAGTCGTCCGCGCGCTCGGGGTCGTCGTGGTAGGAGTAGTCGTTGACCTGCCCCACCTCGTCGCCGCTGTAGACGATCGGCAGGCCGGACTGGCTGAGCAGGTAGGCGTGGAGCATGACGTCCTTGCGGATGGCGACGTCCATGGCGGCGGCGTCTCCCTCAAAGCCCGCCGCCTCGATGCCGCACATGGAGGCGGTCGTGGCGCAGAAGCGGGCGTCGCCGGTCACGGGGTCGGCGTTGTAGAGCTCGCCGCGGGACGTGCTCCCCTCGGCGTGCCCCTGGAAGTACTCGTTGAGGTAGCGCTTGTGCGGCACCTCCTCCATGCCCCAGTCCGAGAGCGTGGCGTAGTCGAGCCCCCAGCCGATGTCGTCGTGGCAGCGAAGGTAGTTGAGGAACGTGTGCTCGCGCGGCAGGCCGCACACGGTCTCGAGCTGACGGCGCAGCAGGCGCGTGTCGCGGCAGGCCACGGTGTTCCAGGTGGTGGCCATCGTCGTGACGTTGTAGAGCATGTGGCACTCGGGCTTCTCGACGGTGCCAAAGTAGGGGAGCACCTCCACCGGCGCCATCACGACCTCGCCGAGCAGGACGATGCCGGGACACACGATCTCGGAGATCATGCGCATCATGCGCACGATCGTGTGGACCTGCGGGAGGTTGCGGCAGTTGGTGCCGAGCTGCTTCCAGATGTAGGGGACCGCGTCGATGCGGATGACGTCCATGCCCTGGTTGGCCAGGTAGAGGAAGTTGTACATCATCTCGTTGAAGACGCGCGGGTTGCGGTAGTTGAGGTCCCACTGGTAGGGGTAGAACTGCGTCATCACGGACTGCCCCAGCTCGGGCAGGTAGGTGAAGTGGCCGGGCGCGGTGGTGGGAAAGACCTGGGGGACGTCGCGGGTGTAGCGGTCGATGAGCCCCTGGTCGCCCGTGAAGAAGTAGCGGCTCATGTACTCGCCCTCGCCCGCGCGGGCGCGCCGGGCCCACTCGTGCTCGTCCGAGGTGTGGTTCATGACGAAGTCCATGCAGAGGCTGATGCCGCGCTCATGGCACTTCTCGGCCAGGCTGGCGAGGTCGTCCATCGTGCCGAGCTCGGGGTTCACCCGACGGAAGTCCGACACCGCGTAGCCCCCGTCGGAGCGGCTCTTGTCTGCTGGGGTGTCGAGGAACGGCATGAGATGGAGGTAGTTCACGCCCGTGTGCCGGAGGTAGTCGAGGTTGTCCTCCACGCCGCGGATGCTGCCGGCAAAGTTGTCTATGTACATCTGCATGCCCAGAAGGTCGCGGTCCCGGTACCACGCCCGTCCCTCGCGCTGCTCGTCAAGGCGCCTGAGCGCCTCCGCGCGGTCGTCGTAGAACGCCTTCATCTGGTCGCACAGCTCGGCGAACATGGCGCCGTTGTCGTAGAGCTCCATGTAGAGCCAGCGGAGCTCGTCGTGGTGGCGGCGCAGCCGCCGCAGGAAGACCGAGTCGGCGCGCGCCCTGGCGGCGGAGCGGACGAGCGGCTGCCTCCTACGGGAGGTGCTCTGGGTCGTGGGCTCGCCGTGCTTCTCGTTGGCCATAAGGCGCTCACCTCTCTGTCTGAAAACGTTCCCACACTGCTCGGCATTCTAGCGCCGCCGCGCCCCTCGGGGCGGACCAATTCCGCGAGCGCACCGCGGCGCCGCCCAGCGCGACGACCCGTCCTTCAGGTGGCGTTCAACCGGACGTTAAGTGTGGGGTCGCCCCTCGCGCCCCCCTCTCCCCTCTGTGCAACGATAAATGACCGCGAACACACCTGCCGGTCGAGGAGGGGCCGTGAACATCAAGCAGGTCAGATACGTCTGCGCCATCATGGACCTGGGGAGCTTCTCCGCGGCGGCGGCGCACGAGGGGGTGTCGGTCCAGGCCGTCTCCAAGGCCATGGCCGAGCTGGAGTCTTCGCTCGGCGGGCCGCTCTTCGAGCGCCGCAGCGCCGGCGTCGTCCCCACGGCGCTCGGCCGCCACTTCGCGGGGCACGCCCGTCGCGTGCTCGAGGAGTGGGAGGCGCTCGAGCGCTTCGCCGCCGCGCCGACCCCCGCCTCCTCCTCGCCGCAGCGCATCGGGTTCTGCTGCCCCGTCTACGAGGGGGTCGAGCGGCTCGTCAGGCTCATCTCGACCGTGACGGGCAAGGTGCTCGGACGGCACGTTGACGTCGAGATGCTGCGCTGCTCCGAGGGGCTCGACGCCCTGCTCTCGGGCCGCGTCGACGCCCTGATCACGATCGGCCCGCTCGACGGCGCGGACGTGACCTCCGTCGCGCTCGGGACGGTCTCGTCTGCCGTCATCCTGCCCGCCGACCACCCGCTCGCGGCGAGAGAGGAGCTCACGCTCGACGAGCTCAGCGCGTACCCCGTGCTCTACCCGGTGGGCTTCGACCACTTTAGCCACACGGTGGTGGACGGCTACCTCCAGCGCGGGCTGCGCTCCGAGTCCGTTGAGGTCGGCTCGGGCGACGACGTCGCCGACTTCTACGACCGACGTCACGGCTACTCGTTCATCGCCGCTGGCAACATCACGGGCGCTCCGCAGGGGTTCGTCATCCTCGAGCTCCGCGCGTCAGAGCGGGCGGCCGTGCCCATCTGCCTGACCACGCGGCGCGGCCCCGGCGGCATCGACACCGTCGCGTTCCGGCGCGCGCTCTCGCGGCTGAGCCTCTTCGCGTAGGCCCCGCCCCCTCGCCGCGGGGCCGGGCGCCCTTCTCGCCGCGTTGCCGGGCCGCTCTCTCGGGGTATAACGGTCTCAATGGCCCAACGAGAGAGGAGACGCCCATGAACGAGGTCATCCGAGCGATCGAGGAGCGCCGCAGCGTGCGCGCCTACACCGACGAGATGCCGCCGCGCGAGCTGGTGGGGCAGGTGGTCGAGGCCGGCCTCTGGGCGGCGAGCGGCATGAACACGCAGGGGCCCGTCATCGTCGCCGTCACCGACCGGGCGCTGCGCGACCGCCTCTCGGCCATGAACGCCGAGATCATGGGCCGACCCGGCACCGACCCGTTCTACGGCGCCCCGGTCGTGCTGGTGGTGCTCGCGCCGCGCGAGGCTCCCAACCGCGTCTACGACGGCAGCCTCGTGATGGGCAACCTCATGCTCGCCGCCCATGCGCTCGGGCTGGGCAGCTGCTGGATCCATCGCGCCCGCGAGGAGTTCGACACACCCGAGGGCAGGGCGATCCTCGCCGACCTGGGCGTCGAGGGCGACTACGAGGGCATCGGCCACTGCGCCCTGGGCTATCC
>DGYFR06201__coassemble_316_pt1 | contig 18093 bp, 18 predicted proteins | sample DGYFR06201__metabat2_high_PE_046 | metagenome-assembled genome bin DGYFR06201
ACGGGCTCGCCGAGGTACTTCTCGGCGTCCGCCTTCATCTTGGAGAGGATCATGGCGCTGATCTGCTCGGGGGTGAAGTCCTCGCCGTCGATCTCGACGACCGCGCGGTTGCCGGTGCCGGCCTTGACCTTGTACGGGACGGTCTTGAGCTCGGAGCCGACCTCGTCGTAGCGACGGCCCATGAAGCGCTTGATCGAGAAGACCGTGTTGGTGGGGTTGGTGACGGCCTGGTTCTTGGCCGCCTTGCCGACGATGCGGTCGCCGTCGGAGCGGAAGCCGACGACGGACGGGGTGGTGCGGTCGCCCTCGGCGTTGACGATGATCGTGGGCTCGCCGCCCTCGAGGACCGCCATCGCGGAGTTGGTGGTACCCAGGTCGATACCGAGAATCTTGCCCATGGTTGCTCTCCCTTTCCTGCGCGGGGCCCGCCGCGCGGGCCCGCTCGCCTGTATCCGTTGTGTACGGTTGAGTTTATCCCCTGTGCGTGACGATTCTATACATAATCTAAGTCTCTACACATGAGATTTTTTGACGCAAGGAATATAGGGTGAGCGCGGCGCTACAACAGGCGATGCTCGAAGCGTCCTCCCTCGTAGACGCCGCAGCTAGCCGACCCATCCTTGGGGATGCCCACCGACCCCGGGTTGAAGACCCAGGCGTCGTGGGCCTCGCTCCGCTCGCTCACCTTGACGTGCGTGTGGCCGTAGACCAGCGCGGAGCCGTGCGGCAGCGCGGGCCAGGCGTCCACGCTGTTGTGGTAGCCGGGGCCGTAGACGTGGCCGTGCGTGAGGAAGAGCGTCATGCCGGCGTCGGGGTCCAGGAGCACGTTGTGGTCTGCCATGCAGGGAAAGTCGAGGACCATCTGGTCGACCTCTGCCTCGCAGTTGCCGCGAACGGCGATCACGCGGTCGGCGACGGAGTTGAGCATCTCGATTACGCGCTTGGGGGCGTAGTCGGCGGGCAGGTCGTTGCGCGGCCCGTGATAGAGCAGGTCGCCAAGAAGGACGATCCTGTCGGGGCGCTCCGCGGCGACGAGGTCCATGAGGCGAGCGCAGGCGTCGGCGGCGCCGTGGATGTCGGAGGCGATGACGAGCTTCATGTGGGCTCCTTTCCGCTAGAGCGGGCCGGGATCGAACGAGCCGACCGTTCGATCCCCTCCTGCCTTCACTGTGCTTGTTGCATGGTCGACGACGAGGGCGCGCACGGCGGGAAGCTCCGCAAGGGCGTGCGGCCACGTCCGCGCGGAGAGGCGCGCGGCGAGGTCTCCCAGTACGTCACGGCGGGCGTGATGGCCGAGCGCCATGAGGAGCGGGGCGAGCAGCACGTCGTGCCCCGGGCGCCCGCGCAAGCGGGCGGCCAGCCGGTCGGGCGCGCCCACGAGCGCGTCCTCGCGGCCGCGAGCCCACAGCGCGGACTCGAGCAGAGCGAGCGCCGCCTCGCACTCGACCCCGCGATGCCCCGCGAGCGCGACGAGGCGCCCGGGTCGCGCGGGCAGCGCGGCGTCCAGGGCGGCGGCGACGGGGGCGGCGTCCCCCTCGTCCGCGAGCAGGGGAGGTGCCAGCCGAAGCTCCTCGAAGCCCGATGCCGCCGCACGGACCGCCGATGCCGCCGCGCGCTGCAGGTAGCCACCGGCCACGTGCGTCGTCACCACGAGGACGCTGCGTGCGCCGTCGCGCCGCAGGTCGGACAGGACCGTCGGGAGAGACGCCCCCACGGGGCGGCCGCCCGTGCGGGCGCGCACCGTCGCGCCGGCACCGACCGCCCCCGCAAGCTCGCGCACGAGCGCGGCGGCGCCGGCGTGGCCCGCCTCTCCGGACAGGCAGCCCTCTATGACCAGGGCGTCCGGCACGAGGCTAGTGGTGGCAGGCGTGCTCCTCGCCCATGACGGGGAGCGAGCCCGCGGCGGCCATCTGCGCGACGTCGCCGACGCCGGGGGTCTGGTTCTCGAAGTAGACGGTGATGCCGGCCTGGGCGAAGCCCATCATCGGGCGCATGCCCATGCCGGCGGCGACGATGGCGTCGATGCCGTTGTCGGCGAGCAGGGCGACGGGGCGCATGCAGCCGCCCTCCTCGTGGGGCGGGTTGTCGATGACGCTCACGGCCCCGACCTGACCGTCCTCCACGTCCACCACGGTGAAGCAGTCGCAGTGGCCGAAGTGGCCGGAGCGCTCGCAGTCCAGACCGCCCTTGCCGAGGGTCGGGATGGCAACCTTCATGGGAATCTCCTCTCGTTGGGCGCCTTCACGGCGCCCGCGACGTCTGACGGCGCCATTCTCGCACAAGAGCATGGGACCGGGCCGCGCTCGGAGCGACGAGCGGCGGGGTGCCGCGCAAAACGGACGCTCGTGCGACATTCCGACGCGCTTTGGAACAAAACGCCCGCTCGTGCGATGCCTTTTTGGTCCCGAAGGCCCTTTCGCCCCCTCGCCAGTCCGCAAACGCCCAGTTGATGACATCAGTTGTTTAACCTAATGCGCCTAACGCCCGAAAAAACCGTCACACGAGCGGGCGTTTTGCTTTCCGAGCTCGCCATTCATCGCACGAGCGTCCGTTTTGCGCATCCATGCGGGCAGAGCCGCGCTAGACGAGTCGGAGGTCCTCGAGCACGCGCGCGACTCCGTCCTCGTCGTTGCCCGGCGCGAGGAGGGGCGCCCTGGCGAGCAGCTCGGCGGGTGCGTTTGCCATGAGGTAGCCACAGCCCACGGCCTCGAGCATGGGGACGTCGTTGTGGTTGTCACCGAACGCGACCGCGTCCGCGGGGTCGATGCCCCAGAGCTCGCAGAGTGTGCGCACCGCCTGCGCCTTGCTCGTCCCCGTCGGCATGACCTCGATGAGGGTCTCGGACGAGGTGGCAATGGCGAGCTCGGGAAAGCGCCCCTTGAGGCGACGCTCCACGCTCGCGGTGCTCCCCGGCGTGCAGAGGCAGAGAATCTTCTGCACCTCGTCGCGCTCGATGGAGGCAATGGTCCCCTCGCGGGCCTCCGCCATGACGATGCGCTCCTCGGCGACCAGGCGCGGGTCGCCCTTGTCGGGTGCCACCCAGTCCTCGAAGGAGTAGGCGCTCCAGGTCATGTCCAGGCCCTCGCCCTCGGCAAAGTCAACGACCTCCTGGGCCCGCGCCCTCGTGAGGCCGTGGTGGTGAATGACGTTGCGCCGCTCGTCCAGGATGACGCCGCCGCTGTAGGTGACCACCGTGCAGCTGATCCCTTGCTGCTCGAGCAGCGGATACGTCCCGGAGATGCCCCGCGCCGTCACGATGACGAAGGGAGTCCCCGCCTCCTGAAGCGCGCGGATCGCAGCTCGCGTGCGGGAGGTGACCTGATGCGCCGAGTTGAGCAGCGTGCCGTCGATGTCGCTGAAAACCGCCATTGCTGGCATGGAGGCCCCCGTTCTCCTTGTCTGCGCCCATGATAGGACATGCGAAGGAATACCATAGGCCGCACCGGCCGCCGCGCGCGGCGGCTCTGGAGGAGAGGAGCGCCATGAGGTACCTGATCGTCGGCGGCGTTGCTGCCGGAACCAAGGTCGCTGCAAAGGTCAAGCGCTGCGACCGCTCGGCCGAGGTCGTGGTAGTCACCAAGGGCGAGGACATCAGCTACGCCGGCTGCGGTCTGCCGTACTACATCGGCGGGGACATCCAGGCGCGCGACGAGCTCATCGTCAACACGCCGGCCGCCTACGCCGCCCTCACCGGCGCCGAGGTGCGCACGGGCGTGGAGGCGCTGGCGCTCGACGCGGCCGCCCACGAGATCACAGTGCGCGAGAAGGACGGCACGAAGCACGCCGAGGGGTATGACAGGCTGGTCATCGCCACGGGGGCGTCGCCGTTTGTCCCCGCGGGGCTGCCCGGCGCCGACCTGCCCGGCGTCTTCACCGTACGCACACCCGACGACGCCGAGGCAATCCGCGATCGCATCGACGCGGGCGCGCGTCGCGCCGTGGTGGTTGGCGCCGGCTTCATCGGCCTGGAGGTCGCCGAGAACCTGCTCGCCCGCGGCCTCTCCGTCACCGTGATCGACGCGATGCCGCAGATCCTGCCCAACGTCTTTGACCCCGAGATGGCTGGCTTCGCACAGCGCCAGCTCAAGGCCGCCGGCGTTCGCGTGATGACGTCGTGCCCGCTCAAGGGGATCGTCGGGGAGGACAGGGTCGACGGCGTCGAGACCGGCGCGGGCACGCTGCCGGCGGACCTCGTGGTTCTCTCCATCGGCATCCGGCCCAACACCGCATGGCTCGAGGGCTCCGGGGTGGAGACGCTCAAGGGCTGCGTGCTCGTGGACGAGTTCGGCGCCACCAATCTGCCGGACGTCTACGCCGCCGGCGACTGCGCCGAGGTCCGCAGCTTCATCACCGGGCAGCCGCAGTGGAGCGCCATGGGCTCGACGGCCAACATCGCCGGCCGCGCGATCGCCCGCACGCTCACGGGCGCGCCGACCGCCTACCCCGGCGTTCTCGGCACTGGCGTGGTGCGCCTGCTGCCCACGCTCAACGGGGGACGGACCGGCCTCACCGAGGGTGCGGCGCGCGAGGCCGGCTTCGACCCGGTGAGCGTGGTGTCGGTGGTGGACGACAAGGCCCACTACTACCCCGGTTCCTCTAGCCTCTTCGTCAAGCTCCTCGCCGACCGCGCGACGCACCGCCTGCTCGGCGTGCAGGTGCTGGGCGCGGGGGCCGTCGACAAGGTCGTGGACGTGGTCGTGACGGCCCTCTACCAGAAGCTCGCCGTGGAGGACCTCGACATGATGGACTTCTCGTACGCGCCGCCCTTCTCGACCGCCATCCACCCGCTGGTCACGACCGCCTATATCCTTGAGAACAAGCTCGCGGGTGAGCTGGAGAGCTTCACCCCCGCCGAGTACGCCGCCGGCGCCGCCGCGGACTATCACGTGATCGACGTGCTGCCCGCGCCCACGATCCCCGGCGCGGAGTGGGTCGACCTCACCAAGATCGGCCTCGACGGGCTGCCCGGACACGCCAAGGACGAGAAGCTCCTGCTCGTGTGCGCCAAGGGCAAGCGCGGGTACTTCGCGCAGAACCGCCTCAAAGCGGCCGGCTATACGGCAACGCGCGTGCTCGAGGGCGGCGTGACGTTCAACGAGGTCCGCGTGCCGCGCCCCGCCGGCAAGAAGCTGCCCGCCGCCGAGGTCAAGCGCCTCAAGGGGCTCGGCTGCCTGCAGGACAAGCGCTACGACGACGTCTTCAACGTCCGCGTCATCACGCGCAACGGCAAGATCACGGTGGACGAGCAGCGAGCCGTGGCCGAGGCCGCCGAGCGCTTTGGCTCCGGCGAGGTGACCATGACCACGCGCCTCACGCTTGAGATCCAGGGCGTGAGGTACGACAGCATCGACGCGTGCATCGGCTTCCTCCAGGACCATGGCCTGGACGCCGGCGGCACCGGCTCCAAGGTGCGCCCGGTGGTGAGCTGCAAGGGCACCACCTGCCAGTATGGCCTGATCGACACCTTCGACCTCTCCGAGAGGCTGCACGAGCGTTTCTACGTGGGCTACCACGGCGTCGACCTGCCGCACAAGTTCAAGATCGCCGTGGGCGGCTGCCCCAACATGTGCGTCAAGCCCGACCTCAACGACCTGGGCATCGTCGGCCAGCGCGTGCCGCAGGTCGACCTCGAGAAGTGCCGCGCCTGCAAGGTCTGCCAAGTCGTGAAGGCCTGCCCGATGGGCGACGCGCAGATCGGTCCGGACGGCAGGATCACGATCGACGGCTCCGCCTGCAACCACTGCGGACGCTGCGTGGGAGCGTGCCCGTTCGGCGCCGTTACCGAGGGGCTCGCCGGCTACAAGGTCTACATCGGCGGGCGCTGGGGCAAGAAGACGGCGCACGGTCGGGCGCTGGACAAGATCTTCACCAGCGAGGACGAGGTCATGGACGTGGTGGAGCGCGCAATCCTCTTCTTCCGCGACGAAGGCGAGAGCGGAGAGCGCTTTGCCGACACCGTGGCGCGCCTGGGCTTTGACTACGTGCAGGAGAAGCTGCTGACGGCGCCCATCGACAAGGACGCCATCCTGGCGAAACAGGTCGTCGGCGGCGCCACCTGCTAGGGGCCCGGAGAGGAGGTCGCGCAGCCGCGGCGCAGCATGCCCGTCATGTCCACGGCGATCGGAGCGGGGGATCACATGAGCGAGAGACGAGCCTCAATCGTCTGGGCGCTTCTCGCAGCAGCGCTCTACGCCATCAGCTCCCCCGTCTCCAAGGCCCTGCTCGACGACGTCTCTCCTACGATGATGGCGGCGCTGCTCTATCTGGGCGCCGGGCTGGGCATGCTGCTTCTGGGCCTCGTCCGGCGGCGGGCGGGCCTCGGCGAATCCGAGCGGCGGCTCACCCGCAGCGACCTCCCCTACACGGTGGGAATGATCGCGCTGGACATAGCGGCGCCCATCTGCCTCATGGCGGGCCTCGCATCCACGACCTCGGCCAACGCCTCGCTGCTCAACAACTTTGAAATCGTGGCGACCTCGCTGATCGCGCTCCTCGTGTTTGGGGAGGCCATCAGCCGGCGCCTGTGGCTCGCCATCGGCCTCATCACGCTCTCAAGCCTGATCCTCTCCTTCGAAGACGCGTCGAGCCTGAGCTTCTCCTCCGGATCGCTGCTGGTGCTCGCCGCCTGCGTATGCTGGGGGTTCGAGAACAACTGCACGCGCATGATGTCGCAGAGCGACCCGCTGGAGATCGTCATGCTCAAGGGGTTCGGCTCCGGCCTGGGGTCTCTTGCGATAGCCTTCGCGGCGGGCGAGTCCATCCCGGCGCCGCCCTATGTGCTCGGAGCGCTCCTGCTGGGGTTTCTCGCCTACGGACTCAGCATCTTCTTCTACGTCTACGCCCAGCGGCAGCTGGGCGCGGCCAAGACCAGCGCCTACTACGCGATCGCACCGTTCATCGGTGCGGGACTGTCGCTCGTGCTGTTCCGCACCTGGCCGGAGCCCGCCTTTTGGGTCGCGCTGGCAATCATGGCCGCGGGGGCGTACCTCGCGGCGGAGTGAGGCTCGGCGGGGTGGCGCGCCTGCGAGAAGGGCGGCTAGTCGTAGTAGCCCCGCACGCCGAACAGGATGCTCTCCATCTCGCCGTAGGGTGCGTAGACCCCGATCGACTTCTCGGTCGAGAGCAGCCCGTCGTCGTCGCGCTCAAGCGAGGGTATCACGGCGGCGGCCTTGTCCAGGGTGGTCGGGAAAACGACCTCCCCGTCGACCAGGACCTCGATCTCCGGGAACACCTCCACCGCGACGCAGGTGTCGCTCTCGTCGTAGTAGACGTGGAACGAGCCGTAGTCGTCGGTCGTGTTCTCGCTGGAGGGGGACTTCCTGAACTCCTCGAACTCGGGACCCGCGGCAGCGCGGACGGCCTCGCGGGCGGCGCCGAGCTTGATGGGACCCACGCTAGTTAGCGGATTGGCGGTTAGTTGGCGCATTTCTTAACCATAGAGAAGAGTTTGTCCGCAAGGCCACACGCGCTCATTGCGCTTCTCCCATCCCGCGATTCCCCGTTCCCCGACCACAAGATTATCAATCTGCGCAGACGCCCCCAAAGGTCAATGCGTTGACTTTCATCGAGTGTACGAATTATCACGCACGCTGGGCTTCCACAGCCCCAGAGCGCTGACGTTCTCCCAGTTGAGGGACAGCCGTCTGGGCAAAAACCACCCTAGGCACCGATTGATTCGTACACTCGGCGGACCCGGAGAGAAGCGCGGCAGAGCGACAAGGGCCAGAGATAGGGCCACTACTTCCCCTTCGCAACCTTAACGGTTTTGGTGCTGCGCCTCTTCATCTTGGGCGGGGTCGCCAGCCGCTTTCCACGTGCTTGGAGCGCGGCCACCGGCGCGCTGACATCGATTCCCAACAGGAGGTTTGCCATCCACAGGAAGAAGAGCAGGACCAGGACTGGAATGACGCACGAGGTCACGATCATGACCGCGAACTGCTCGATCAGGCGGTTGACCTGATTGCAGATCTCCTCCGAGACGCTCGTCACGCCGTTGGTCACCGTCTCTGGAATGCTCGCGATCGCGTCCGGGATGCCCTGGATGAACGCGAGCGGGTCAAACCCTTGATTGCCCTCTTCAGAGGTTTGCTCAGCACTCTCGTCAACCGCCTCAGACTGGATCTCCGCAATGGAGACGGACTCGTCAAACACCGCATCGATTTGGTTCGTGATGCCGACACTCGTTGGTATCGTAATGACGAGCACGATGCCAAGCAAGGCAAGCTTGGCGGCAATGCGCGCGCACGTCGCCGAGGAGTACGAGCGACGATAGAGAAGCGCGGCAAGAGAGATAAGGAGGCACGCCGCAGGAACCAGCAGCCCGAACGTGGCCGTGCCAAAGATGGTCAGGAGGTACTTCTCGAGGTAGATTACCCCAAGCACGATTGCAAGGTTGCCGCTGAGGTCTATGAGCTTCTCGGCAATGGGCGTGCCCGTGTCATCCGGCAGCAGGGAGACACCCGCCGACGCAACGGTCGACGCCGCCATGAGCGCCATGACGTTGCCCTTCTTCTCGTCAAGAGTCTGAATCACCGCAGTGTACGTCTCTGGCGCCGACGCAACCTCGCGCACGGGGAACAGCGAGACGAGCGCAAGCACGACAAAGAGCGCGGCAACGATGATCCTGTGGCGCGCAACAAGGTCCATGACGCCCAAGCCCTGATATTCGAGCTCGGCAACAACATCGTCAATTCCGGGCTCAACGACTACCGTCTGCCCGTCAATAAGCCCCTTGGGCTCGTTTTCATCTTCAAATCTATCCATCGTCATTCCTTCTCCCCGCACTATTAGGCGGCCAAGGCGTCATGCGGTACGAAAGTCTCTGAGGGGTCACTTAACAGAGCCTTCGTCTGACTCTCGCCCGGTAGCTTCCGGTTGCGTAGCCGACAGGCTCCTGTCCCGCCTGCCTTTCGCCTTTCCAAGCAAAGAGCCAAGCATTTCTCCAGCAGTGCGAGCAGCGTTTGCCGCAGTCGCTCCCGCATTCCCGGCAGCGTCGGCAACAGCTGCCCCCGCTGCAGTCGCCCCAGAGGCAACAGTGGTTCCGGCAGCTTTGAGTGCCGCCGCGCCAGCTTCCTTTGCCTGACCTATCGCCTTGGCGCGCTCCTTCTCGCGCAGATCGGCCCGCATTGCCGAAACGTCCGGATAGGCTTGCTCATCGATTCCGGAAAGGGGGAGCGAGCGCAGGTAGCGACGCAATCTCTCCGCGCCGGGTTTAAAGGAGGCGTAAGTAATCCCTCCGGATACGATCCCGCCCACAACGGGAACAGCCTTGCTCGCGCCTTTGGCGAAGACCTCTTTGGTCATTTTGAAGCCTAGAAAGTTCAGGACTCTCTTCATGGGATTGTAAAAGAACGTTCTGGTCAGCGCCTGTTTCTGGATTTGCTTTGCAACACCTTGCTGAGCAGTAGTCATAGCAAACTTTGTGATGCTGTTCGCGACACCGCCCACTCCAAGCATGACCCCCATCAGGGCAATGAGCCATGTCACCGTCTCATCGTCTACCTCGTCGTCCTCGTTAAGAAACGACTGCCAGCCATAGAGATAGGCAAGCTTCTGCTCAACCCGCATGACGTGCCCAAAGTACTGAGCCAAGTCGGCGGGGACGGTGCCTGCCATGGCTACGCCGCCAGGAATGCCGGCAAGAAACGAAATGGCGGCGCACTTCTTAGTCTCGTAGTCGATCACGTCTAGCGCCAGAGCGTCGATATCGGCAGGAGAAACCCCCGCCTCAAGCGGTGTAGATCTAACTGCGAGGTCGGCATTAATCTCAGGGCAGTGCTTCTTGAGCTCTGTCCGCAGGAATATCCCACGATCAATCTTCACGCCAGTAAGGCTCGCGGCGCGCGCCATGATTTTGCCGACGAACTCCTCCATTTCGTCATCGGTGGGCGCCTCGTTCTCCACGGCCGCATCAGCAGATAGGTTAACGTCGAAATCTTCCAAAATAGGCCTCCGCATCATAGAGCGGCTTTTTTCAGCTGCATCAAAAGTATAGGTATGGCGCGACGCGCCGATCTCCTATGCCTTCGAACATTCGGCAGACGCACCCCGCCAGACAAACTCAACGGCATAATCCTCTCCGAGTGCAGCGGTGAACATTCGCGTGATGTTGTCTTCGGCGTTTGTCTTTGCCTCCTCCATCAGCTCGCCGTCAGCGGAAACATATTCCTCGCTCTTTGTCACACAATCGCGTTGAAGCGCGTCGACGTCGGCAACGTCGATTGGGTTAAGTGCGTTGTTTCTCTCCTCAAGAACCCCGGTCACATCCATGTCCGGGGTGTTGGAAGACACATAGGGCTCAGAGAGCGTTACGGTGATTGTTTTTCCGTCCTGCGCGTACTCGGCATCGTTGAGATCAACTGCAACTTTGATAGTGCCTGAGTAGCGGTACCAAAACGCGTTGTCTGTGAACGGAATGTCAATCAGATCAAACAGGCGAACCTGGTCGCTCGCCCTCTCAACGAACGTGTAGTCATTCGACGCACAAACCAGTTCGTTCTGCTCGACGATACGCCCAAACACAACACTGACGTTATCAACCACTGGCTCATCTTTGGGATTCCAGTTTAGGAGGAACAGAGTCCCAGCAGCGCCCAGCGCTACTCCAGCTGCCGCCGCAACAAGCCCAACTTTAACGAGACGCATCCTGGCCTTGGGAAACTTGAACGCCATAGGACCCTCCGCTCTTGTCGACCCTTCTGAATGCTCTCTATAGAGAGCATTCTCCGAATATAGCGCCCATATGCTTGCAGAATGGACAACGCACAGGAGAAGCGGGCTCTCGGGGCCCGAATCGTCGCCGAGCGGACCCGCCGTGGCATCACGCAGCGCCAGCTCGCGCTCATGACAGGCACGAGCCGCTCCTATCTCTGGAAAATCGAGATAGGAGCGGCCGATGTGGGCATCGACGTGCTCATTCGCATTGCCCACGCCCTTGATGTGCCCGTACGGGACCTGATTGAATTCTAGGAGACGCCCCTCTCAGCCCCCTCACTCATCAAGGCGCAACGTAGCATCAACGTCAAACTCTCCGCTGTAGAAGTCGCTGTTGACGTCGAACCACTCACCGTAGACGTCCGACTTCGAGTCGAACCAGGCATCGTAGACATCGCTCTTGGCGTCGAACCAGGCATCGTAGGCGTCACTATGGGCGTCGTACCACTCGTCGTAGTCCATGGTGTCGTAGGCGTCAGCAATAACGCCATCGTAGAGCTCGTCGTACATCAGCTCGAAGCCCTCGTCATAGATGGTGTCGTAGTAGGCCTCGAACTGATCGTCATAAATCAGGTCGTAGAAGTCGTCCATCGCGTCATCAAGCGCGTCACGATCTCCATGATCGACGGTCGCAGCCAAGGCGCGATAGTACTGGCGGGCGTTCTCAATCGTGCGCACCCCAAGCGCCTCGCTCTCGCTCACCGCGAGATCGTACCAGGCCTGCACTGCATCCACGTTCGCGGCATAACCGTCATAGCTGTCCCCAACCTGCGCCAGGAGCGCAGCCTGCTCGTCAAGGAGGCCCTGCGTCGTTGCGTCAAAGTCCGCTTGGATGGCAGCGATGACCGCCTCGGGGTCATCATCAGTTATCGTCGGCCTACTTGCCTCTCCCCCTTCGCTGGGGGAAGTCTGTCCCTGAGTCTGTTCCGCTGGCGCGCCCGTCTGCGACTGAGCGGACGGAGTCCCGACGCCCCCGCAGCCCACAAGCGCCACGCTCAGCGCAGCCGCGATTACTGTCAACTGCATCTTCTTCATGTTCTTCTCCTTACTATGCCGTCGTTTTTCCCGCCGCACCCGCACGTTGCCTCAGACGTGCAAACGACCCTTTGCCCAGGGCAAGCTCCACGGGCACGCCGTTTTCCGCCTCGCTTAGGAAGCGCGCGAGCGCACGGACGAGAAGCGCCCGCTCCCCACCGCCCCCCTCTTCGCTCAGAGAAGCCAGCATCTCCTCGATGTCGTGCTCGCCAATTTGCCCCCGCCCATCTCGAACAGCAGCCGTCAGGCTGCGCGCGATTTCCCCGAGACGCAATTCAACCTGCTCACGCTGCGCAGTCGACACATGAAGCTCGTGTGCCGCATCGTCGGTAGCGCGGCGCGCACTCGCAGCGAGCTCGCACCCCATCAAGGCATAGAGCCGCTGTTCAGGGACGCTGGAAGTCGCAGCCTCCTCAAGCCGCTCGAGACCAGCAAGCTGCTCGTCGAGGGTGGCTCGGCGCGCGCTCAAGACGTGAGCCCGCTCCCTGAGAAAGCCAACGAACTCGTTGTTCTTCTCGGTTAAGCTCAAGACAACTGGGCCGAGCTCGGCTGGCGTAAACCCGATCTTCGTGAGCTGCCGCACTAGGTAGAACGCCAGGAGGTCGCCCTCGTCAAAGCGCGAATAGCCTGGCTTCATCACAGCTGGCTCCCAGAAGCCAAGGCCGTCGCGGCTTGTGTTCTGGTTGCACAAATCTTGTATGATGTGCCTCCCAAGCCCCGTGAGCTGCTCGACCTCGGATCGTCTCCACATTGGCACCTCCCCTCTGCCACATGCTGTACCGCCCGGAAGCCGGGCGGCAAGACGCGGGTTATGAGGTTTCCCAGCGTTCCTTGCGCCCAAATGACCCGTCATTCGTTCCCCTCTCAATCGCTGGCCCGGCCAGTCCGGACCATCCGCAAGAGGGGCTGCGTTTTTCGCGAACCAGTGAGAGGAACCCGCGGCGTTACGACTTTCTCGCCTGGCGGCGGAGGACGATCTGCCAAATCGCGCAGGCAATCACTGCCACCCCGGAGGCCAGGTACACCCATCGCGCGACGCCCCAGTCATAGGTGTCACTCGGGAGGACGCCACGGTCCTCGAAGTCCCAGCTCAACAGAGACGTCACCCCTAGGGTGACTACGGAGAAAACAATTGCGGGCACGGGCTTTCTCAGCGACGAGAAGAGCAGTGTAAGGGTGCCGAGGACCGCCGGCGCAACCGTAAGCGGTACGTATACCGCGACAAAGGCCTCCGGTGCCGCGTTGAGGTAGATGCGCACGTACTCCAGGAGAGATATGTCCGCCAGCTCCTCGTTGGCAACACCGAAGGGATTCTCGGACAGCTGGCCCAGCACCGCACGGTACTCCTCGACGGCAGAGGCGTACGGCAGGAAGAAGGCGGCGACCAGCAGGGCGGCAAACACAATGGTCAGCACGGTCGCAATGGTTCCAAGCTGACCGCTTGTAGTCATGCTCTTGTTCTTCTCGCCCATTCAAGCTCCTTTCAGAGGGTGTCTTCCATTCTGAAAAGGAGCCGAGGGTATTTCCTCAGTTGGGTACTGAATTACGCAAGCAGCGTCCCGTGCACGCGCGTGCTACCACTGCGCGGCGTATACCTCGAGGTCGGCATAGTCATCGGGCGCGCCGATCATCAGAACCTCAAACGAGGTTGTTTGACCGACCGACGGCCTGCTGGCATAGCCCGTGCTTCCGTACACGATGGCGCCCGATTCGTCTCGCAGCACTGCGGTGAGGGACACCTGGCCAAGGTCGTCTTCGTCGCCGATGCGCTCCGTGGTGACCTCGCCCACGACCTTTATTCCACCCAGACCATCGGACACCGCACGCACGCCCGAGACCGAGAAGGCCGAGGTCGTGTCCTCCTCGGAGCCGAGGAAATAGTCGGGCGGATTGATAGGTGTGAACTCGACCTCCGCGGGCGCCGTCCCGTTGCCCGCCTGGAAGCCGAAGTACCTCGTCCCGCCGGCAGGGATGCCAGAGACGTACTGCTCCTGCGAGAAGAGCACCCGGCCGTCCTCGTCGCGCCCCGTGATGGTCACGCCGGGATAGTCCACCTGCACGCTACCGTTGTTCCTCAGCGCAAAGGCGTAGTTGACGTACCCGCCCGAGTCCACGGACCAGCCGGACTCCACGATCTCGAGCGGGTTCTCGTCGGTGACGGGGGCCGCCGTGCCGTCGGTGCCGCCGGCGTCGCCCTCCGGCTCCGAAAGCGGTTGCGTCTGCGCCGGCTCGTCGGCGGTCGAGACGTCCGCGTCCCCCTCGCCCCGACCGAGCGTCGTCGCAACGATGAGCGCCACGGCCACCACAAAGGCAACCGCCGCCATCACGGCGAAGAGAGCCTTGACCCAGTTGCGGCGCACCGGGAGCCCCGGCTCGGGCGCCTGAGACGCCTCGGGCGCGGGCGCCGCCTGCGGCGTCTCGTCCTTCTCGGCCGTCGGCGCAGCCGCGTCCGCCACCTCCGCCCCCAGCGCGCGGGCAAGCTCCGCCGCGCTCTGGTAGCGCGCGCTGGGCTCGAAGGCGCTCGCGCGCTCCACGACGGCTCGCATCCGCGGCGACACGATCTTCTCGTCTGCGAGGGCCTGCTCGTACTCGGCGGCGTCCGGCATCTCGGGGCGAACGCCCGTGAGCAGGTAGCCCAGCACGCGCCCGAGGGAGTAGACGTCGGTGCGGGCGTCGGTCTGGGCAAAGCCGTGCTGCTCGGGCGCCGCAAAGCCGGGCGTGCCGAGCTGCGTGGTGTCGTGCGTGGCACCCTCGGCCCTGAAGCGCGCGATGCCCAGGTCGATGAGGTGCGCGCCGTCCGCCGCCACGATCACGTTGGTCGGCGAGATGTCCCGGTGGATGATGCCGTGCGCGTGGAGTGCCGCAGCCGCCTCGCAGAGCTGGGCCACCAGACGCGCCGCGTCCTTCTCGGCAAGGCGCCCGCGCGCGGACAGGAGCTGCTCCAGGTTCTCGCCGGGAACGAAGTCGCACACCACCACGAACTCGTCCGGCATCTCGTAGGTGGCAATCACGCGAGGCAGGCGCGCGCAGTCGCACTCGGCGAGGGTACCCCACACGCCTCGGCGCGCCAGCCTGGACGGTATGCGCTTGCGGACGAACGGGCCCGACTCCCCCAGCGCCACAATCTCGGTCACGCCGCCCGCCCCACGGGCGAGCACGCGGTCCACGCGATAGGCGTCGTCAAGATCCATGGCATGCATGATTTGCTCGTCGTCCACTCTCTGCCCGCTCTTCTCGACTTCTGGCCCTCTTCATAGAGCTTAAGTTCCGTTGGCAACTGAGTCCTCAGTTGCCAGCTGAACTGCCGACGGGCCTAGGTGAGCGGACCGGTGTTCTTGAAGAGGGTGTCCTCGTCCAGGCGGAAGAGCTCGTCGTCGGTCTCCTGGCGAGACATGCCGTGCTCTATGCACCAGATGATGATGGCGTCGCGGCGCGTCTTGGGCCAGAGCTCCGAGACGCCAGCCAGGCGCATGATCCGCTGCGTCTCGCGCAGGGTGCAGCCCATGCCAAGAGACAGCATGATGGCCCTGTCACGCCCGGGCTTGCTCTTGCCGCCAAAGATGTCGTAGCCCTGGGTCTGGTTGATGCCGCATGCCCTGAAAATCGCGGAGCGCTTGAGGCCCTTCTCGATGCGCAGCTCGTTCAGGTAGTCGGACAGCGTGCGGTCGATCGTGACGCCCTCGTCGAGGTAGGCCTCCGGGCGAGCGGACGCGCGCAGACGATTGAGCAGCTCTTCTGTCAGACGCTCCTCTGCCATGACCTTCTCGCCCTAGAACTTGTCCACGTGGCCGGTCGCGGCCGTGCTCCGCGCGCGCAGCTCGGCGATTGCGGACGGGATCTCGTCGAGGTCGTACGGCGTCATCTGATAGACCCAGTTGAGCCAGTTGCGATAGAGCAGGTTGGCGTGGGCGCGCCAGGTGAAGAGCGGCTGCCGCTCGGGATCGTCGTCCGGGAAGTAGTTCTCGGGCACGCGGATGGGCAGGCCCTTGTGGAAGTCGCGCCAGAACTCGTCGGCCAGGGTGTCGCGGCCGTACTCAAAGTGGCCGGTCACGTAGACCTCGTGGAAGTCGCGCGTGGCCAGAAGAGACGGCCCGCTCGTGAAGCCCTCGGAGAGTGTGCAGAGCTCGGGGTGCTCGGCCAGCGCGCCGGTGTCGATAGCGGCGTGACGGCTGTGCGGCATGTAGTGAACCTCGTCAAAGCCGTTGGTGAGGAAGCTGTACTCGTCGCAGAGGCGCTGCTTGAACACGCCGAAGAGCTTGGCGCCGAGCTGGCGCTTGGGGATCTGGTAGAGGTGCCACAGCGCGCCGAGCGCGCCCCAGCAGAGGAACATCGTGGAGAACACGTGCTCCTGGCTCCAGTCCACGATCTCGCAGAACTCGTCCCAGTAGTCGACCTCCTCGTACTCGAGGTGCTCGACGGGCGCGCCGGTGATGATGAGGCCGTCGTAGTTCTTGTCGCGGAAGGAGTCGAACGTGTCGTAGAACTTGACCAGGTGGTCCTGCGAGACGTGCGTGGACTCGTGGGTGGAGACGCGCATGAAGTCGCAGCTCACCTGCAGCGGGGACTTGGAGATGAGACGCAGGATCTGGGTCTCGGTCTCGATCTTGGTGGGCATGAGGTTGAGGATCGCCACGCGCAGGGGGCGGATCTCCTGGTGGCTGGCCACCTCCTCCTCGAGGGCGAAGATGCGCTCCTGCTGGAGGATCGTCTTGGCGGGCAGGCCGTCGGGGATGTTGATGGGCATGCGGACTCCGTTTCTGCGGCTCGACCCGTTCAGTATACGGCGCGCAGGGACCGACACGGCCGTTCGACATTATCTGGGTACTTTTTGCGTGAGTCCCCGAGTAGAGAGAGCAGGCGTCGCAATGTTTCCGCAGGTAGATAAATGCTACCGACAGAGCCGTACTTCGAGCTATCGCAAAAAAGTACCCAGATAATGAACTCGTTGCCAACGGGGCGCACGTCGACAAAGGCGCCGAGGGAATCACATGCACTATACTTGCGAATATGACTACTACATTTGCCGAGCTCGGGCTCAACGAGCAGATTCTCGCCGGGGTGGACGCCCTCGGCTTCACCACGCCGACCCCCGTCCAGGAGCAGGCGATTCCCGTGGTGCTCACGGGTCGCGACATCGTCGCCTCAGCGCAGACGGGCACGGGAAAGACCGCTGCCTTCGCGCTGCCCGCGCTGCAGCTCGTCGCAGGCGAGGTGGGCAGGGGCCCGCACGCGCTCGTGGTCACGCCCACGCGCGAGCTGGCGGCGCAGATCGAGGGCGTCGTCTCCGTCGTCTGCGAGAAGACCGGCCAGCGCGCGGTCATCGTCATGGGCGGCACCAAGTTCGACCGCCAGATCAGAGAGCTCGAGCGCGGGTGCGACCTGCTCGTGGCGACCCCCGGGCGCCTCATCGACCTCATGGAGCACAACCACGTGAGCCTCTCGCAGGTCAAGGTCCTCGTGCTCGACGAGGCGGACCGCATGCTCGACATGGGCTTCTGGCCGAGCGTCCGTCGCATCATGCACGCGCTGCCCGAGCGCCACCAGACGCTGCTCTTCTCGGCAACCATCCCTCCCTCGATCAAGTCCACGATCGACGCGCTGCTCACCGACCCCGCCACCGTGGAGATCGCGCGCGTGGGCGAGACCGCCGACACCGTGGAGGAGCACCTCTGCCCCGTCACCCAGGGACAGAAGGCCGAGCTTCTGCGCGCCCTGCTGGACACCGGCGGCGCCGCGGGCGAGCGGCCCGAGCGCGTGCTGGTCTTCTGCCGCACCAAGCAGCGGGTGGACGACGTCTCAAAGACGCTCAAGAACGGCGGCGTTCGCGTGGACGTCATGCACGCCGACCGCCCGCAGCAGGCCCGGGCTCGAGCGCTCGAGCGCTTCCGGGACGGCAAGGTGCAGGTTCTCGTGGCGACCGACGTGATGAGCCGCGGCATAGACGTCTCGGGCATCGACGCCGTGGTCAACTTCGACGTTCCCATGGACCCGGAGGACTACGTGCACCGCATCGGCCGCACGGGGCGCGCCGGCGCCACTGGCCATGCCTACACCTTCGTTGCGCCCGACGAGATCAGCCCCCTGCGCGAGATCGAGTACTTTACCAAGAAGCTCGTGCCCGTATGGGACCTTCCCGGATTTGACTACGACCCCGGGCGCATCGTGCCTCAGGCGGGGCGTCCGACCAAGCGCTCCACGCGCACGATGTTCTCCGGCTCTCGCGGCCGCGGACGCGGCATCGGCGGCGGACGCTACGGACGCCACTACTAGCCCGCCTTCCAAAGGGGTCGGGTCCCTTTTAGCAGAAGCTTTTGATATCAAATTGTTCTGATAAAAGGGACCCGA
>DGYFR06201__coassemble_91_pt1 | contig 16816 bp, 30 predicted proteins | sample DGYFR06201__metabat2_high_PE_046 | metagenome-assembled genome bin DGYFR06201
CAGTTCAAGCTCGCGTGGGAGCCGCTCGCGCGCTGCCCGCAGGACGTGCACCTCGGCAACTGCTGCGTGCTCGTCTACGACTACGACCCCGCCTCCGGCACCTTCGCCTGCGAGCAGATCGTGAACCAGTAGGTCAAAAGGGGACAGTCCCCTTTTGACCCATGGATACGCCCGGCGACGCGGAATGCGCAGCCGCAGCTCAGAGGCACTAAAAAATATGTGGAGACATTGTGTCGGAAGAGAAGCGCGTGTAGACTAGACAGGCTGCTCAAAAGGGGACAGCTGTGTCTCGACCCTGGAAAGCGGCAGATACAGGACGTGGTCCGCTGGGGACGGGCGCAAGGGGCGCCCGGCGCATCCCATGACCACCGAGGGTTAGGAAAGAGCATGGTCAGCACGATCCTTGGCCGCAAGCTTGGGATGACGCAGATCTGGGACGAGAACGACAACGTCGTGCCCGTCACCGTCATCCAGGCTGGCCCCTGCACCGTCTCGCAGGTCAAGACGAAGGCGACCGACGGCTACGACGCCGTCCAGATCGGCTTCGGAGACATCTCCGCCAAGCACGTCAACAAGCCCATGGCCGGCCACTTCAAGGCCGCCGGCGTCGAGCCGATGCGCTACCTGCGCGAGGTCCGCGTCGAGAACGGCGAGGAGCACCACACCGGCGACGTCGTCACCGTGGCCGACTTCGCCGACGTCAAGTCTGTCGACGTCATCGGCACCTCCAAGGGCAAGGGCTTCCAGGGCACCATCAAGCGCTGGAACTTCTCCCGTGGCCCCATGACGCACGGCTCCCGCAACCAGCGTCGCCCGGGTTCCATCGGCCAGTGCGCCTACCCCGCGCGCGTCCGCAAGGGCCTGCACATGTACGGTCACATGGGCGACGAGCGCGTGACGGTCAAGAACCTCAAGCTCGTCCGCATCGACGCCGAGCAGAACCTCATGCTCGTCAAGGGCGCTGTCCCCGGCGGCAAGAACGCTCTCGTCCAGATCCGCATGGCCTAAGTGCCAGGAAAACTCTTAGGCTAACAAGGAGGACAGAATGTCCAAGTACGCAATCAAGAACGTCGAGGGGGCTCAGGTCGCCGAGGCCGAGCTCGCCGACGGCGTCTTCGGCATCGAGCCGAACATCCCCGTCATCCACCAGGTCGTGGTGTGCCAGGACAGCTGCGCCCGCCAGGGCACCCACTCCGTGAAGAACCGTCACGAGGTCTCCGGCGGCGGCGCCAAGCCCTACCGCCAGAAGGGCACCGGTCGTGCCCGCCAGGGCTCTACGCGCGCCGGCCAGTGGACCGGCGGCGGCGTGATCTTCGGGCCCACCCCGCGCACCCACGACAAGCGCATCAACAACAAGATGGTCAAGCTCGCCATGCGCTCCGTGCTCTCCGGCAAGGTCGCCGACCAGGAGCTCGTGCTCGTCGACAGCCTCTCGTTCGAGAAGCCGTCCACCAAGCAGGCCAAGGCCCTTCTCGGCGCCCTGGGCATCGGCGACAAGCGCGTGACGATCGTCGTCCCCGACGATGACGTCAACACCTACCTCTCGTTCCGCAACCTCCAGGGCGTCAGCGTCATCGGCGTCTCCGAGGCCACCGCGCGCACCCTCATTGACAACGGCGCTCTCGTCATGACCGCCGACATCGCGAAGAAGCTCGAGGAGGTGCTCGCATAATGAACTCCGCCTACGACGTCATCATCCGCCCGATCGTCTCTGAGCGTTCCTTTGACCTCATTGAGCAGGGCAAGTACACCTTCGAGGTGGCCAAGTCCGCCCCCAAGGAGGAGATCGCCAGCGCCGTCGAGAAGCTCTTCGGCGTCCACGTGGTCAAGGTCAACACCATGAACGTCTCCGGCAAGAAGAAGCGCGTTCGCTACCAGACGCCTGGTACCACGCGCTCCTGGAAGAAGGCCGTCGTGACGCTCGCCCCCGGCGAGACGATCGAGATCTTCGGCAGCCAGCAGGCCGCCGAGTAGCGCTTCCGCCCGGGCCTCCGAGGAGGCTCGGGCAGCATGCCGCGCGGTATGGATACGCGCGGTACCGTGGTAATCCGGTGCCGGCCCGCCACTCCCTGAGCGAGCCGGCCAACGGAAAAGAAGGGAAAGGTTTCAATGGCAGTCAAGCACCTCAAGCCCACGAGCGCCGGCAGGCGTTTCCAGACGGTCTCGGACTTCGCCGAGATCACCTGCACCACGCCCGAGAAGTCGCTTCTCGAGCCCCTGCCCAAGAAGGCCGGCCGCAACAACAACGGCCGCATCACCACCCGTCACCAGGGCGGCGGCCACAAGCGCCAGTACCGCAAGATCGACTTCAAGCGCCGCAAGGACGACGTCCCGGCCAAGGTCGCCACGATCGAGTACGACCCCAACCGCTCCGCCCGCATCGCGCTGCTCCACTACGTTGACGGCGCCAAGGCCTACATCCTCTGCCCCGAGGGCCTGCACGTGGGCGACACCGTCATCTCCGGCATCAAGGACATCGACATCAAGCCCGGCAACTGCATGCCGCTCTCCGAGATCCCGGTCGGCACGCTCGTCCACGCCGTCGAGTTCCAGCCCGGCAAGGGCGCCGCTATGGCCCGCGCCGCCGGCACCTCCGTCCAGCTCATGGGCAAGGACAACGGCTACGCCGTCCTGCGCATGCCCTCCTCCGAGCTTCGCCGCGTCCTGCTCACCTGCCGCGCCACGATCGGCGAGGTCGGCAACGCCGAGCACTCCAACATCGTCGTCGGCAAGGCCGGCCGCAGCCGCTGGGCCGGCGTCCGCCCGACCGTCCGTGGTACCGTCATGAACCCGGTCGACCACCCGCACGGCGGCGGCGAGGGCAAGAACCACACCTCCGGCCGTCCTTCCGTGACGCCCTGGGGCAAGCCGACGAAGGGTTACAAGACGCGCGACCCGAAGAAGGCCTCCAACCGCCTCATCATCCGTCGTCGCAAGTCCAAGTAGTCGGAACACGAGTAGTAGGAGATAGAAAGCATGAGCAGAAGTCTCAAGAAGGGCCCGTTCGTGGAGACTCGCCTCCTCGCGCGTGTCGCCGCACAGAACGAGGCCGGCACCAAGGAGGTCATCAAGACCTGGTCGCGCTCCTCGACCATCTTCCCCGAGATGGTCGGTCACACGATCGCCGTCCACGACGGCCGCAAGCACGTGCCCGTGTACGTCACCGAGTCCATGGTCGGGCACAAGCTGGGCGAGTTCGCGCCCACCCGCACGTTCCGTGGCCACAAGGCCAACTAGGGAGGTTTGCTAGATGCCTCAGAACAACACCAACGAGGTCCGCGCGACGGCCAAGTACGTCCGCGTCGCCCCGCGCAAGGCGCGCGCCGTCGTCTCGCTGATCCGCAACCTTCCCGTCGAGAAGGCCCTCGAGGTCCTGCAGTTCTCCAAGCGCGCCGCCGCCGTCGACGTCGCCAAGGTCCTGCGCTCCGCGATCGCCAACGCCGAGAACAACAACGGCCTGCGCGGCAACGACCTCTACGTCAAGCTCGCCTACGTTGACGAGGGCCCCACCCTCAAGCGCATCCGTCCGCGCGCCAAGGGCTCTGCCTCTCGCATCAACAAGCGCATGAGCCACATCACCGTCGTCGTCGCTCCGCGAAAGGAGGCGTAAGCGAGCATGGGTCACAAGGTTCAGCCTACCGGCTTCCGCCTGGGCATCACCGAGCAGTGGCGTTCCCGCTGGTACGCCGATAAGAACTACGCCGACACCCTCGGCAACGACCTCGCCGTCCGCTCGTACCTGGAGAAGCGCCTGGCAAAGGCCGCCCTCTCCCGCATCGACATCGAGCGTGCCGGCGACAAGGTCAAGGTCACCATCTACACCGCCCGCCCGGGCATCGTGATCGGCAAGAAGGGCGCCGACATCGACGTCCTGCGCGCCGACCTCGAGAAGGTCGCCGGTGTGGGCAAGGGCATGGTCAACGTCGACGTCGTCGAGGTCAAGCGCCCCGAGCTCGACGCCAACCTCGTCGCCCAGTCCATCGCCGAGCAGCTCGAGCAGCGCGTCGCCTTCCGTCGCGCCATGCGCAAGGCCGTCCAGTCCGCCCGCAAGGCCGGCGCCAAGGGCATCCGCATCCAGTGCTCCGGCCGCCTCAACGGCGCCGAGATGGGCCGTCGCGAGTGGTATCGCGAGGGTCGCGTGCCCCTGCACACCCTGCGTGCCGTGATTGACTACGGCCAGTCCACCGCTCGCACCACCATGGGTGCCTGCGGCGTCAAGGTTTGGATCTACTTCGGCGAGAAGCTGCCCGGCCAGGCCACGCCCCGTCCGGCGCTCGAGGGTTCTTCTCGTCCTCGCCGTGGTCGCAATGAGAGGAGGGCTCGCTAATGCTCGCACCCAAGCGCGTCCTGCACCGCAAGGTCCAGCGCGGCTCCATGAAGGGCCACGCCAAGGGCAACACCGAGCTGCACTTTGGTTCCTACGGCATCCAGGCCCTGGAGGCCCACTGGATCACCAACCGCCAGATCGAGGCCTGCCGTGTCGCCATGACCCGCTACATGAAGCGTGGCGGCAAGGTCTGGATCACCATCTTCCCCGACAAGCCCATCACCAAGAAGCCGGCCGAGACCCGCATGGGCTCCGGCAAGGGCAACCCCGAGGAGTGGGTGGCCGTCGTCAAGCCGGGCCGCATCATGTTCGAGATCGACGGCGTGTCCGACGAGGTGGCTCGCGAGGCCCTGCGTCTCGCCCAGCACAAGCTGCCCATCAAGACCAAGATCGTCGCCCGCACCGACAAGGACGGGGAGGAATAGTCAATGAAGTACAAGGACATCCAGGCCATGAGCGACGATGAGCTCGCCAAGAAGCTGGAGGAGGGCCGCGCCGAGCTCTTCAACCTCCGCTTCCAGATGGCCACGAGCCAGCTCGACAACACGGCTCGCGTCAAGACCGTGAAGAAGGACATCGCGCGCGTCCTCACCGAGCAGCGCGCCCGTCAGATCGCCGCGGAGAAGTCCGCCGCCCAGAACTAACCAGGAGATATGACTATGGCTGAGACCGAGAAGAGGAACGCGCGCAAGGTCGTCACCGGGACGGTCGTCTCCATCTCTGGCGACAAGTCCATCACGGTGAAGATCGACTACCGCAAGCGTCACCCCAAGTACGGCAAGATGATGACCATCTCGAAGAAGCTCCACGCCCACGACGAGAAGAACGAGTGCGGCGTCGGCGACCTCGTGACCGTCATGGAGACCCGTCCGCTCTCCAAGACCAAGCGCTGGCGCCTCGTGGAGATCGTCGAGCGCGCCAAGTAAGTATCAGTGACGAGTCCCCAGACGTGCGCCGCGCGTGCGGGCGCACCTCTCGGGGGACAGTTCGGAGGAACACCAATGATTCAGATGGAGACCATGCTCAACGTCGCTGACAACAGCGGCGCTCGACGCGTGAAGTGCGTCAAGGTCCTCGGTGGCTCCAAGCGTCGCTACGCGGGACTTGCCGACGTCATCATCGGCGCCGTGCAGGAGGCCACCCCGGGCGGCTCCGTGAAGAAGGGCGACATCGTGCGCTGCGTCATCGTGCGCACCACCAAGGAGACCCGCCGCAAGGACGGCAGCTACATCAAGTTCGACCAGAACGCCTGCGTCCTGGTCGACAAGGAGGGCGAGCCCAAGGGCACCCGTATCTTCGGGCCCGTCGCCCGTGAGCTCCGCGACCACAAGTACATGAAGATCGTCTCGCTCGCGCCTGAGACGCTCTAGGGAGTGAGTGAATATGGCGAAGATGAACGTGAAGACGGGCGACAAGGTCGTCGTCCTCTCCGGTAAGGACAAGGGCAAGGAGGGCCTGGTCATCCGTGCCCTCCCCGCCGAGGGCAAGGTCATCGTCGAGGGCGTCGCCGTCGTCAAGAAGGCCGTCCGCCCGAGCGCCCAGAACCAGCAGGGCGGCTTTGTCGAGAAGGAGGCCGCGATCGACGTCTCCAACGTCATGCTCGTGTGCCCCAAGTGCGGCAAGCCGACCCGCGTCGGCCACGACGTGAACGACAAGGGCGACAAGGTCCGCGTCTGCAAGAAGTGCGGCGCCCAGTTCTAAGAACCCGCACCTGATCGGCTGATGGGAGAGCCCCCGGATTTCCTTCGAGAAGTGCGCTGCGCGAAACTTCTCTCCGGAAATCCGGGGGCTCCCTGCGTCGACATGGCGAGCCCAGGCTCTTCTCGCCTGCCGAGGCTCGCGATACGCGACTTCCGACGCTTTTGAGGGCAGAAACGTTGGAAGTCGCGTATTTTGAGTTTGCAATACGCGATTCCCAACACTCTGGCCGCTCAAAACGTTGGAAGTCGCGTATTGGGCGGCGGTGCGCGTGACGACAGGGGCATGCGGTTTGTGCATAAACGGTGCCGCCGAGTTAGTCGTTCCCTTTTGTGGAGAAAGAGCGTAATATGTTTCCTTGCGTCTGTGGGTAGGGAGGATTCTGCCTCGGGCGCACGACATGGCTCCCGGCCCCGCCAAGGCAGGGAGGCGCGAGGTTGGAAACCCCGTGCTGAGAACCCCAGGATCTAAGGAGTGAACATGGCAGACAAGTACGTCCCGCGTCTCAAGGAGCAGTATTTCGCCACGGTGCGCGACGAGCTCCAGAAGCAGTTTGGCTACAAGAACGTCAACCAGATTCCCAAGATCGAGAAGATCGTGGTGAACATGGGCGTCGGCGAGGCCGCCACTGACGCCAAGGCCATCGACGGCGCCGTGGCCGACCTGCGCGCCATCACCGGCCAGCAGCCCCTGATCACGCACGCCCGCAAGTCCATCGCCACCTTCCACCTGCGCGCCGGCATGCCGATCGGCGCCAAGGTCACCCTTCGCGGCGACCGCATGTGGGAGTTCTTCGATCGCCTGATCTCCATCGCCATCCCGCGCATCCGCGACTTCCGTGGCATCTCTCCGAAGAGCTTCGACGGCCGCGGCAACTTCTCCATGGGCGTCACCGAGCAGCTCATCTTCCCGGAGATCGACTTCGACAAGGTCGACCACACCCGCGGCATGGACATCACCATCGTGACCACCGCCCAGACCGACGAGGAGGGCAAGGCGCTTCTGTCCGCCTTCCACTTCCCGTTCAAGGCTGAGTAGGTCGTATATCAACGTGACGTCCCGCGCGCGCGGGGCGTCGGGATTGCACTGAAGGAGGATTTGTGGCTAAGACATCGATGATCGTCAAGGCTCAGCGCGAGCCGAAGTTCTCGACGCGCAAGCAGAACCGCTGCCAGCGTTGTGGGCGTCCCCACTCCGTCTATCGCAAGTTCGGCCTCTGCCGCGTGTGCTTCCGCGAGCTTGCGAGCAAGGGCGAGCTTCCTGGCGTCCGCAAGGCGAGCTGGTAGGGCGCAGGGCTCTGGCGCCCAGGCGCACGCGCCACGGGTGCGGGCGAACCGGGCACTCAGGTTCATCATTACCGAAGGAGAATGATCCATGAAGATCACTGATCCCATTTCCGACATGCTGACGCGCATCCGCAACGCGAACGCAGCCAACAAGGCCGAGGTGTCCATGCCCTCGACCAAGGTGCTCGTCGAGGTTGCGCGCGTCATCTGCGAGGAGGGCTACATCGCGGGCTACGAGGTCGAGGATACCACCCCGCAGAAGACCCTCCACATCACCCTCAAGTACGGCGCGCGCCACGCCAAGGTGATTCGCGGCATCCGTCGCATCTCCAAGCCCGGCCTGCGCATCTACTCCACCGCGGACAAGCTCCCGCGTGTGCTCGGCGGCCTCGGCACCGCCGTCATCTCCACCTCCAAGGGCATGATGTGCGACCGCGACGCCCGCAAGCAGGGCATCGGCGGCGAGGTCATCGCCTACGTCTGGTAACTCTCGGCAGGAATGAAAGGAGACAGCCGTGTCTCGTATTGGTAAGCAGCCTGTCCAGGTTCCGGCCGGAGTCACTGTGACAGTCAACGGTTCCACCGTCACCGTCAAGGGCGGCAAGGGTGAGCTCACCCGCACCTTCTCCGACCTCGTGAAGATCGAGGAGGAGGGCGAGGAGCTCCACGTCGTCCGCGTTGACGAGTCCACCGCCTCCAACGCCCAGCAGGGTCTCACCCGCACCCTCCTCCACAACATGGTCGTGGGCGTCTCCGAGGGCTTTGAGAAGAAGCTCGAGCTCACCGGCGTCGGCTACCGTGCCACGCTCAAGGGCAAGGACCTCGACCTCTCCCTCGGCTACTCGCACCCGGTGCTCTACCCGGCCCCCGACAACATCACCTTCGAGGTGCCCGACAACACCCACATCACCGTCAAGGGCATCTCCAAGGAGCAGGTCGGCCAGGTCGCGGCCGAGATCCGCATGAAGCGCCCGCCCGAGCCGTACAAGGGCAAGGGCATTCACTACGAGGGCGAGCACATCCGCAGGAAGCTCGGCAAGGCCGCCAAGTAGCCTCGAGGCTTATAAAAGACCGTCACCCCGTCAGGTGGCGGCACGTCTAAGGAGAAGGAATGAACAAGCAGCAGGCGAAGAAGGCCGGTCTCAAGCGCCGCGAGCGCCGCGTCCGCGCCAAGATCTTCGGCACCGCTGAGCGTCCGCGCCTCAGCGTGCACCGCACCAACGCACACATCTACGCCCAGGTCATCGACGATGCCGACGGCAAGACCATCTGCTCTGCCTCGACCCTCGACCCGGAGTTCCGCGCCACGGGCAAGATCGGCTCCAACAAGGAGGCCGCCGAGTTCGTGGGCGAGCTCGTGGGCAAGCGCGCCGTCGAGAAGGGCGTCACCGAGGTCACCTTCGACCGCGGTGGTCGCATCTATCACGGCCGTGTCAAGGCTCTGGCAGACGGTGCCCGCAACGCGGGCCTGAAGTTCTAGGAGGATTCAATGGCACGAGATCGCAAGCGCCAGCAGGACACGGATCTTCAGGAGCGCGTCGTCTTCATCCACCGTGTCTCCAAGACCGTCAAGGGCGGCCGTCGCATGTCCCTCGTCGCCCTCGTCGCCGTCGGTGACGGCAAGGGCAACGTCGGCCTCGGCATGGGCAAGTCCGCCGAGGTGCCCCTGGCCATTTCCAAGGGCGTCGAGGACGCCAAGAAGAACATGTTCCACGTTCCCGTCACCGAGACGGGCACCATCCCGCACGCCGTCGAGGGCCACTACGGCGCCGGCCACGTGCTGATCAAGCCGGCCATCGAGGGTACCGGCGTCATCGCCGGCGGCCCCGTCCGCCCGCTGTTCGAGCTCGCTGGCATCACCAACGTGCTCTCCAAGTCCCTCGGCACCAACAACGCCATGAACATCATCAAGGCCGCCGCCGAGGGCCTCAAGGAGCTCTCCAGCCCCGCTCAGACCGCCGAGCGCCGCGGCATCACGGTCAGCGAGATGTTCGCCGGGAAGGAGAACTAACGATGGCTGAGTCCCTCAAGATCAAGCTCGTCCGCAGCGCCGTCGCCTCCGTCAAGAAGGACCAGACGGCCACCTGCCGCGCCCTCGGCCTCCGCAAGATCGGTGACGTCGTGGAGCAGCCGGACAACCCGAGCATCCGTGGAATGATCTTCAAGGTCAAGCACCTTGTCGACGTGGAAGAGAACTAGGAGTCACTCATGCAGCTCAACGATCTGCGTCCCGCGGAGGGCTCGCGCAAGAACCGCAAGCGCATCGGCCGCGGCAACTCGTCCGGTCACGGCACCACTGCCGGTCGCGGCACCAAGGGCCAGCTCTCCCGCTCCGGCGGCGGCAAGGGCAAGGGCTTCGAGGGCGGCCAGCAGCCGCTCGCCATGCGCCTGCCCAAGCTCCCCGGCTTCAAGAACCACAACCGCGTCGAGTACGCCCCGGTGAACGTCGCGCGCCTCGACGCGCTGTTCGCCGACGGTGAGACCGTCGACGCCGACTCCCTGGTTGCCAAGGGCGTCATCAAGCACAACTATATTCCCGTGAAGGTCCTCGGCGACGGCGAGCTCACCAAGAAGCTCACCGTCAAGGTGGACAAGGTCTCCGCCTCTGCCCAGGCCAAGATCGAGGCGGCCGGAGGAAAGGTCGAGCAGGCGTGCTAAAGGGAATCGCCAACGCGTTTCGCGTTCCGGAACTCAGGCAGAAGCTGCTGCTGACGGCGGCGATTCTGCTGCTGTATCGCTTCGGCGCCTACCTGCCCGTTCCGGGCGCGCCGTTCCAGGACCTGCTCGGTGCCTACCAGAGCGGGCTCTCTGAGAGCGGCGCCATGGCGGTGCTCAACCTGTTCTCAGGCGGAGCGCTCTCCCGCATGTCCGTGTTCAGCCTCGGCATCATGCCCTACATCACCGCGCAGATCATTCTGCAGCTGCTGCAGGCCGTGATACCGTCCCTCGGCGAGCTCGCCCGCGAGGGCGAGGCCGGTCAGCGCCGGATCACCCAGTACACGCGCTACCTCACGATCGGCCTCGCCCTGCTCAACGCCATCGGCTACCTGTTCCTGTTCCGCAGCTATGGCGTGACGCTCGCGAACGCCGGAGCCCCCGAGCTCCTCCTCGACATCATGATCGTCTTCACGATGGTCGTCGGCGCGATGCTCATCATGTGGCTCGGCGAGATCATCACCCAGCGCGGCGTCGGCAACGGCATGTCGCTCATCATCTTCGCGAACATCATGTCCGGCCTGCCCACCTCGCTCATCTCCTCGGTCACCAGCACCGGCAACGTCGTCCTCACGATTGTCACGCTGCTGATCATCATCGCCATCATCCCGCTCATCGTGTTCGTGGAGCGCGGCCAGCGCCGCATCCCCATCCAGTACGCCAAGCGCGTCGTGGGGCGCCGCATGATGGGCGGCCAGGCGACCTACCTCCCCATCAAGGTCAACACCGCCGGCGTCGTGCCCATCATCTTCGCCTCGGCGATCCTGTACCTTCCGGCGCAGCTGGCGGTCTTCTTCCCGACGGTCGACTGGGTGCAGGCCTTTGCCAACGCCCTCTCCTCCGGCTGGATCAACTGGGTGCTCTCGGTCGTCCTCATCGTCGCCTTCGCGTACTTCTACTCCTCGATGGTCTTCAACCCCACCGAGACCGCCGACCAGCTGCGCAAGCAGGGTGGCTTCATTCCCGGCGTCCGTCCGGGCGCGGCCACCGCGGCCTACATCAAGAGCGCGATCGACCACGTGACGCTGCCGGGCGCGCTCTTCATGGCGGTCCTCGCCGTGGTGCCCACGATCATCTTCTGGTTCACGGGCAACTCGCTCATCCAGGCGTTTGGCGGCACCTCCGTCCTGATCATGGTCGGCGTCGCCATGGACACGCTCTCTTCCATCGAGAGCCAGCTCAAGATGCACAACTACGACGGCTTCTTCAAGTAGGGGGGCGCGTCGCGCACGGTACGGTAGGGTCAGGTCAGGCTAGGAAAGGCGGTCCGCATCATGAACATCGTTCTTCTCGGCGCCCCCGGAGCGGGCAAGGGAACCCAGGCACAGAAGCTCGTTGCCGAGTATGGCCTGGCCCACATCTCTACCGGCGACCTCCTGCGCGCTGCCATCAAGGAGGGCTCCAAGCTCGGCAAGAAGGCCAAGGGCTACATGGACGAGGGCAAGCTCGTGCCCGACGACCTGGTGATCGACCTGGTCAAGGAGCGCCTCGAGGCCGATGACGCCCAGAAGGGCTTCATCCTCGACGGCTTCCCGCGCAACACCGCCCAGGCCGTCACGCTCGACTCCGAGCTCGCCGAGATGGGGCGCACCCTCGACGCCGCGCTGCTCGTCTCCGTGGAGCCCGACGTCATCGTCGAGCGCCTGAGCTCCCGCCGCACCTGCCGCTCCTGCGGCTACACCGCGCCCGCCGGCGTCGACGAGTGCCCGCGCTGCGGCGGCGAGATGTACCAGCGTGACGACGACAAGCCCGAGACGATCCAGCACCGCCTCGACGTCTATCAGTCCCAGACCGCCCCGCTCGTCGAGTACTACCGCGGTCACTCCATCCTCAAGGAGGTTGACGGAGACCGCCCGGTCGACGAGGTGTACGCCGACGTCAAGGTTCTCCTCGGTCTATGATTCACATCAAGACGCCCGAACAGATCGAGCAGATGAAGGCCGCCGGGGCTCTGTCCAAGGCGGCCCTTCGTCGTGCCGGGTCCCTGGTGAGGCCCGGCACGACGACGCTCGAGATCGACCAGGTGGTCGAGGGGTTCATCAGGCTCCACGGCGCCGTCCCCACCTTCAAGGGCTACGGCGGGTTCCCGGGGAGCGTCTGCTCCTCGGTCAACGAGCAGATCGTCCACGGCATCCCCTCGCAGGGCGTGGTCCTGCAGGAGGGTGACATCGTCTCCATCGACACCGGCGCCACCTACCAGGGCTGGGTCGGCGACAACGCGTGGACGTTCTACGTCGGCACCCCGTCCGAGGAGTGGCGCGCCCTGTGCGAGTGCACCCGCGACTGCCTCAAGGCGGCCATCGAGCAGGCGGTGCCCGGCAACCACCTCGGTGACATCGGGGCGGCGGTCCAGGAGCTCGCCGAGGCCAACGGCTACGGCGTTGTCCGTGACTACGTGGGCCACGGCGTCGGCCAGGTCATGCACGAGGAGCCCGAGGTGCGCAACTACGGCAAGCGCGGCCGCGGCGTGAAGCTCCAGGCGGGCATGGTCATCGCCATCGAGCCGATGATCACGCTCGGCACCTACCGCTGCCACACGCTCGGCAACGGCTGGACCGTCGTGACCGACGACGGCATGCCCGCCGCCCACTACGAGAACACCGTCGCCGTCACCGAGGACGGCCCGGTCATTCTCACCCAGGACGAGAAGGGCCCGTGGTGCCCCATGCAGGGAGGCGCGGAGGGATAGCCGCGCCTCATGTGTGCGTCTCATGCAGCGCGAGAAGTGCCGTGTGGAACGTACGTGATTTTTAGGTATGATATTTGGTCGCTGTCGGAGTGGAGAGGGTGTCAATTTGAGCAAGCAGGACGCAATCGAGCTGGAGGGCAAGGTCGTCGAGCCCCTGCCCAACGCGATGTTCAACGTGGAGCTCGAGAACGGCAAGACCATTCTCTGCACCATCTCGGGAAAGATTAGGATGAACTACATCCGCATCCTCCCGGGCGACAAGGTCGTCGTGGAGATCTCCCCGTACGACCTCACGAGGGGACGCATCACCTACCGCTACAAGTAGGCGGGCGTCGCCCTTCTCAGCTTTGGATGTTCACGCCAGCGGCTGGGCGAGTAGATAGTTCGTATCAGCACTACCGGAAGGAAGACGCATGAAGGTACGTCCTTCGGTCAAGAAGATGTGCGACAAGTGCAAGATCATCCGTCGCCATGGCAAGGTTTACGTCATCTGCGAGAACCCGCGCCACAAGCAGCGTCAGGGCTAAGGAAGGAGCTCCAAGTTGGCCCGTATCAACGGCGTCGACCTGCCGCGCGACAAGCGCGTCGAGGTCGGACTCACCTACATCTACGGCATCGGCCAGACCCGCGCCACCAAGATCTGCGCGGAGGTTGGTGTCAACCCCGATACCCGCGTGAAGGACCTGACGGAGGATGAGGTCACCAAGATCCGCGACTTCATCGACGCCAACTACACCACCGAGGGTGACCTTCGTCGCGAGGTTCGCCAGAACACCGCCCGCCTGATGGAGATCGGCTGCTATCGCGGTCTCCGTCACCGCAAGGGCCTTCCTGTCCACGGTCAGCGCACCCACACCAACGCTCGCACCCGCAAGGGCAAGAAGCGTCAGATCGGTGCCAAGAAGAGGGGCTAGGGAGTAGACAATGCCGCAGAAGAAGAACCAGCGCACCACCCGCGTGCGCCGCTCCGAGCGCAAGAACATCGCCGTGGGCCAGGCCCACATCAAGAGCACGTTCAACAACACGATCGTCTCGATCACCGACCCCCAGGGCAACGTGATCTCCTGGCAGTCCGGCGGCACCGTCGGCTTCAAGGGCTCCCGCAAGTCCACGCCGTTCGCCGCCCAGCTCGCCGCCGAGGCGGCCGCCAAGGCGGCGATGGAGCACGGCCTGCACAAGGTCGCCGTGTTCGTCAAGGGCCCCGGCTCCGGCCGCGAGACCGCCATCCGCTCCCTGCAGGCCGCCGGCCTCGAGGTGTCGGGCATCCAGGACAAGACCCCCATCGCGCACAACGGTTGCCGTCTGAGCAAGCGTCGCCGCGTGTAGCTAGGAGGAATATCAATGGCTATCGATAGGACCCCGGTCCTCAAGAGGTGCCGCCAGCTCGGCATCGACCCCGTCGTGATGGGCATCAACAAGACCTCCAACCGCGAGCCCAAGCGCCGTCGCCGCCAGGAGAGCGAGTACGGCATCCAGCTCCGCGAGAAGCAGAAGGCCAAGTTCATCTACGGCGTTCTCGAGAAGCAGTTCCGTCACTACTACGTCCTCGCCATGAAGCGCGAGGGCATCACCGGCGACAACCTGATGAGCCTGCTCGAGTGCCGCCTGGACAACGTCGTCTTCCGCCTCGGCTTTGCCCGCACCCGCAAGGAGGCCCGCCAGACCGTCCGCCACGGCCACATCACCGTGAACGGCAGGCGCGTGGACATCCCCTCCTACCAGGTGAAGGCCGGCGACGTGGTTGCCGTTGCCGAGAAGGCCCGCGACCTGCTCCCCATCAAGGAGGCCCTCATCTCCTCCGAGCACATGGCGGTTCCCGCCTGGCTCGAGGTTGACATCGAGAAGCTCAAGGGCACCGTCCTCCAGCTCCCCACGCGCGATCAGATCGACCTCGACATCGACGCGCAGCTGATCGTCGAGCTCTACTCCAAGTAGGCCCGACCAGATTTGGAGGTAGCAATGTCCGAATTCATCCGACCCCAGGTGTCGGTCGAGGAGATCAACGACAACCTTGCCCGCGTGAGCGCCGAGCCGCTCGAGCGCGGCTATGGTGACACGCTCGGCAACTCTCTTCGCCGCGTCCTCCTGTCGTCGCTCTCCGGCGCTGCCGTCGAGGCCATCCAGATCGATGGCATCCAGCACGAGTTCACCACCGTCGAGGGCGTCTACGAGGACGTCACCGACATCGTGCTCAACGTCAAGAAGCTCGTCTTCCGCTCCATGGGCACGGGCGACGAGGCCGAGGCGTCCATCTCCATCGACGGTCCCGCCACGGTTACCGGCGGCGACTTCGAGGTTCCCGCCGAGTTCGAGCTCGTCAACCCCGAGCAGGTCATCTGCACGCTGGGCGCCGGCGCCCACCTCACGATGCGCATGCGCGTCGGCGTGGGCCGCGGCTACGTCTCCGGCGAGGACAACGAGCGCGAGAACGACCCGATCGGGATCATCCACGTCGACTCGCTCTACTCGCCCGTGCGCCGCTGCGCAAAGGCCGTCGAGGCCTGCCGCGTCGGCCGCCACACCGACTACGACCGTCTCGTCCTCGAGGTCGAGACCAACGGGGCCATCTCCCCGCGCGACGCCGTCGTGGAGGCCGCCAACATCATCAACCAGCACATGACCGCGTTCATGGGCCTGGCCGAGGAGGACGAGCCCGTCGAGGACGCCTCCATCTTCGCGACGGGCGCCGTCGAGGACAACGTCGAGCTCGACAAGCAGATCGAGGACCTGGACCTCTCCGTCCGCTCCTACAACTGCCTCAAGCGCGCCGGCATCCACTCGGTGCGCCAGCTCGTGGAGTTCTCAGAGAACGACCTGCTCAACATCAGAAACTTTGGCGTCAAGTCCATCGAGGAAGTCAAGGACAAGCTCGAGACCATGGGCCTGTCTCTCAAGGCCTAGGCGCGCCGGATTGAGGAGTATCGAGAAATGCGACACAACAAGAAGAAGGGCATGAAGCTCGGCACCGACGCCAGCCACACCAAGGCCATGAAGCGCAGCCTTGTCCGCGCCCTGTTCGAGAACGACCGCATCAAGACGATCGACGTGCGCGCCAAGGCGATTCGCGCCGACGTCGACCACGTCATCACCTGGGCCAAGAAGGGCGACGTCGCGAGCCGTCGCCTGGCCATCGCGACCGTGGGCGACAAGGACATCGTCCGCGAGGTCTTCGAGAAGGCCCAGCAGGGCATGTGGGCCGACCGCAACGGCGGCTACACCCGCATCATGAAGCTCGGCCCCCGCAAGGGCGACGGCGCCGAGATCGTGATCATGGAGCTCGTGACCGAGCCCGTGAAGGCCAAGGCCAAGAAGGCTGCCCCCGCTGCCAAGGTGACCAAGGTCGAGGAGGCCCCCGTCGAGGAGGCCGAGGAGACCGCCGAGGAGGCCCCCGAGGCCGCCGAGGAGGCTCCCGCCGACGAGGAGAAGGCCGAGTAGCCCTCTCCGCACTCAAGGGTTGTTGTGGCCCCGGCCGCGTGCCGGGGCCTTTTTGTGGGCAGAGGCGAGGGGAGGCGAGACATGATCGAGCTGCGCGAGGCGTGCTTCTCGTTTGACGGCGAGAGAAACGTGGTGGATCACGTCTCGCTCACGCTGAGCCCCGGGGAGCGGCTGGTGCTTCTCGGCCGCAACGGATCAGGCAAGTCGACGCTCGCGCGCCTGCTCAACGGCTCTCTCGCCCCGACCTCCGGAGAGGTCGTGGTGGACGGGCGCCGCGAGGGGCTCGCGCGCCTGGTGGGGTACGTCCGCCAGGACCCGCGCAACCAGATCGTGAGCGCCGTCGTCTCGGACGAGGTCGCCTTTGGGCCGCGCAACCTCGGGCTGCCGCGCTGGGAGGTGTCCGCCCGGGTTGACGAGGCGCTCGCCGCCTGCGGCATCTCCGAGCTTCGCGAGCGGATGACCTCGGAGCTCTCGGGCGGCCAGCAGCAGCTCGTCGCGCTCGCGGGCGTGCTTGCGATGCGACCTCGCTACCTCGTGCTCGACGAGGCGACCTCCATGCTGGACCCCACCATGCGCGAGCGCGTCGCCCGAGTCGTCGAGGGGGTCGTGAAGAGCGGCGTCGGCGTGCTGGAGATATCCCACAGCCCGGCGCCCGGGGGCCGCAGG
>DGYFR06201__coassemble_303_pt1 | contig 16685 bp, 18 predicted proteins | sample DGYFR06201__metabat2_high_PE_046 | metagenome-assembled genome bin DGYFR06201
GCTCCTCGTAGAACATGCGCTCCGACCACGGCGTGTGCGCGGAGGACTCGTAGGCGGCGGCCTCGAGCGTGGCCACGGCGGCGGTGTCGTTCACCGTCATGGGGCGAAGCTGCGTATGGATGCCCGCGAGCGCGTCGTCCACACCGGTGAGCTCCACGGTGGCCGGGGCCCTGAGGCCCAGGCGCGTGCGCTCGGCCTCCTCGGCGTCGGAGAGGCGCGTGTAGATGGGGAGGGCCAGCGCCGGGTCGCCGGGCTGCGCGGCGGGGCCGTGCATGACCCCCGCCTCCACGGCGGCGCGCAGGAGCCCCTCGCCCGTGGGGAACCACGCCCCCTCCGGCGAGAAGGACGCGAGGCCGGCCGCCTCAAAGCGCGCGCGGTACTTGGCCAGGCCGTTGCCCGTAAGCGTGAGCTCGGCCGCGTCGGCGCGCTCGGCCCAGGCGGCCACGCAGGCGTCGGCCTTGAGGACGGTCTCGGCCGGGAAGGTGCGGTGCGCGCCCGTCTCGTCGAGCTCGTAGATGCCGGGATAGACCTCGCCGCGCATGGCGTCGCTGGCAACCGCGAGCATGCCGCGCGCACCGGCGGCATACGCCGACCAGGCCATCGCGTCGAGCGCCGAGGTCCCGTAGAGCGGCAGGCCGGCGCCGCAGGCGAGGCCCTTGGCCGTGGCGATGCCGATGCGCACGCCCGTGAACGAGCCCGGGCCGCGCCCCACGAGCACGGCGTCGAGGTCGCCCATCGAGAGGCCGGCGTCGGCGAGCGCCGCCCGCGCCGTGGTCACGAGCTCCACGTTCGCCTGGCGGCGGCACAGGTGGTCGCGCGCGGAGAGCACCGTGACGGCGCCGTCCGCAGCCACGCGCCCGACGGCGCAGGCAAGCATGTCCGTGGACGTGTCCAGCGCAAGGACGGTCTTCTCGGCGTTGTTGGCGGGGCTCTTCTCGCTCATGCACGGCTCTCTTCTGTCGCAGGCTTAACCGCTCCAGTTTAGTCGATGGAGGGGACGCCTCCCTCCGTCACGAGTTGGCCGCATGCTCCACGGCGACGGCCTGCATGAGGCGCGCGAGCGGCCACGTGCGGTTGACCTTGGTGAGCAGCGCCTTGGTGCCCACCGTGCACCCCGCCTCGCGCGACCGCGCGAGAAACTCGTCCACCTGTTTGTTCGTGAGGCCGCACAGCAGCACGAACTCGTCGCACGCCGGGTCCGGCCCGTCGTAGGGGACGGGCGCCTGCCGCATCCCCGGCGTCCGCGCGAACGCGCCCGCCGGGTCGCCCAGCCGCTCGCGCGCCACCGTGCGCGCGACCACGCCCATCTCCCTCAGCACCGCACGGACCGCCGCACCCCTCTCGGAAGAGGGGTCAAGCCCCCAGAGCACCGCGCACGGCACGGGCCCCGAGGGCTTGACCTTCTTCGATCCGGCGGCCTTCTTTCTAGGCCGGCCAGCCATTAGCCGAAGTAACGCTCGAGCAGGCCCTTGAGAGCCTTGCCGTGACGGGCCTCGTCGCGCGCCATCTCGTGGACGGTGTCGTGGATGGCGTCGAGGTTGTTCTTCTTGGCGCAGGTGGCGAGCTCAACCTTGCCGGCGGTGGCGCCGAACTCGCAGTCGACGCGCCAGGCGAGGTTGTCCTTCGTGGTAGCCTTCATGTTGGGCTCGAGCTCGGTGCCCAGCAGCTCGGCGAACTTGGAGGCGTGCTCGGCCTCCTCGTAGGCGGCCTTCTCCCAGTAGAGGCCGATCTCGGGGTAGCCCTCGCGGTGGGCGATGCGCGCCATGCACAGGTACATGCCGACCTCGGAGCACTCGCCGGTGAAGTTGGCCTTGAGCTGCTCGAGGATGTAGGCCTTGTCCTCGTCGGAGACGTCGGGGTTGTCCTTCACGGTCTTGTCGTAGATGCCGTACTCGTGCTCGGCGGCGAGCTTGAGCTCGCCCTCGACCTTCTCGAACTGGCTGGCCGGGGCGTGGCAGACCGGGCACTCCGCCGGCGGCTCGGCGCCCTCGTAGATGTAGCCGCAGACCTTGCAGACCCACTTGTCCATCGTGAAACCTCCTTGTTGTGTCGGTGGCGGGACTGCGTCCCGCCCCTCTCCTATGCACACGACCCGGCTCTCGCCTAGGCCGTTGATGCCTCGCAAGCCTGGCAGGCGGGGCAGACGCCGTCGAACTGCAGCGAGTGCCCCGTGATGCGGTAGCCCGTCGCCTCGGCAGCCACGTCGTCGACGCCGGCCAGCACGGGAACCATGACGTCATCCACGCGACCGCAGCAGGTGCAGCGCACGTGATAGTGCGCGAAGGCCTGGTGGTCGAAGCGGTCCGCACCGTTGTTGATGCGCACGCGCCCGATCGCGCCCTCGTCGGCGAGCCTTCCCAACGTACGATAGACGGTCGCCCGGCCGATGCTGGGGTGCTCCGCGTGAACGGCCTCGTAGACATCGTCGGCGGTGGGATGGTCGGCAAGCCGACGAAGCGCGCCCTCGATGACCTGGCGCTGCACGGTGTTTCTCGCTGGCATGTCCCACCTCCTCTGACTGGTGACATCATACCCTATTTGAGACTTAGTTTCAATTGAGAATCTGTCTAGAAAAATAACACGCAGAATCGAGGAACGCGGGGGAAATCACCTGAGGATATAGGAGACTTTACCTTTTTCTGCATGTTAACCGAGCGGCGGCATCGGCGGGAAGCGGAGGGACGCGCGAGAAGGACGGCGGGCACCGGCCCGATCGCGCCGCCGTCACAGGGTGGCGAGAAGCGCCTCTCCTCGCGCGTCGTGCGCGACCATCCGGACCTCGCGCGGCGGCTCCTGACCCGGCTCCGCGCGGCCGTCCAGGCGCGTCACGAAGACGTCCACGCGGGCGTCCCCCAGCTCCTCGGAGAACTGCTCGCCCCACTCGACGGCGCAGACGCCGTCCGCCCCGAGCACGTCGAAGATCCCCGTGTCCTCCAGCTGGTCGGCGTCGTCCAGGCGGTAGAGGTCAAAGTGGTAGAGCGGCATCTCGGAGCCCTCGTAGACCATCTCGATCGTGAATGTGGGGCTCGTGACGTCGTCCGTCACGCCCATGCCGGCCGCCATCCCCTTCGTGAGCTGGGTCTTCCCCGCGCCGAGGTCGCCCGTCAGCACGAGCACGTCACCGGGTCGCAGCGCACGCCCGATCTTCTCGCCCAGCGCGATCGTCTCGTCTCGCGACGAGGTCACGAAGCTCCTCTCGCCCATCTACGCCTCCGATCCGGCCGGGTGCTCCGCGAGCCAGGCGCCCACCATCCGCAGGTCCGCCTCCAGCAGCGGCTGCCAGTCGGCGTGGTAGATGCACGCCGCCGGATGGAACGTCGGACACACCACGAAGTGGCCGGTCTGGTAGAGCTTGCCGCGCAGCGAGGTCACGCCGGCGTTCGTGCGGAGCACGAACTGCGAGGCGAAGTTGCCCAGGCACACGATCACGTCGGGCCAGATCGAGCGGATCTGCTCGCGCAGGAACGGCGCGCAGGCCTCGATCTCCTCGGGCTTGGGGTTGCGGTTGCCGGGCGGGCGGCACTTGACCACGTTGGCGATGTAGACCTCCTCGCGCGTGAGCCCCGCGAGGCCGAGCAGCGCGTCGAGCTTGTGGCCCGCGGCTCCGACGAACGGCTCCCCCTGCAGGTCCTCGTTTCGCCCGGGGCCCTCACCGACGAACATCACGCGGGCGTGCGGGTCGCCCGTGCCGAAGACGAGGTTGGTGCGCGTGGCGCCCAGCGGGCAGAGCTGGCAGTTGCCCATGAGGTCGCGAATCTCCCGCAGCGAGACCTCGCGCGGGCCCTGGTGCTCGTGGCCGGGTATGTGCATGACGGACATGAGGTCGAGCCCCCTTCGCTCCGCGGCGGTGCCGCCCGCAGACCTCCCCTTACGTGTAGATCTTCTCAAGTCTCATCCCAAAGTCGCAGACGACCTCGTAGTTGATCGTGTTCCTCAGCCCCGCCATCTCCTCGGCGGTGATGCGCTCGTCGTCGTCGGCGCCGAGCACGGTGACCACGTCGCCGTACTCGACCGGGCGCGTCGGGCGATAGGAGCGGGTGGGGTTCACGTCCACGGCGAACATGAACTGGTCCATGCAGATGTTGCCCACCTGGCGGCAGCGCATGCCCCCCGTGATGACCTCCATGCGGTTGGAGAGCTCGCGTGCGAGGCCGTCGGCGTACCCGATGGGCACGGTGGCGACCTGGATGTTCTGCTTCGGCACGCGCCAGGTGAGGCCGTAGCCCACGCCGTCGCCGACGTTGGGGTAGATGGCGCGCGTCACGCGGCCGCGAACGCTCATGGCCGGCTCCAGGTCAAGGTAGGAGCGGGTGATCTCGGCCGGGTGGAGGCCGTAGAGGCCGATGCCCACGCGGCACATGTCGAAGTGGCACTCCGGGTGCATGACCGTGCCCGGCGTGTTGTCGCAGTGGACGAGGCCCGTGTCCAGGCCGGCGCCGCGAAGGGCCGCCACGACCTCGCGGAAGCGGTTGAGCTGCAGGGCGAAGTCCCAGTCGTCGGGCACGTCGGCGGTGGCGAAGTGCGTGAAGGTGCCGGCGCACTCGAGGCCGCGGTGAAAGTCGATCGTGCGGCGCAGCTCCACCGCGTCGGCGCGACGCACGCCGATGCGCGTCATGCCGGTGTCGACGGCCAGGTGATAGCGTGCGACCCGGTTCGCCGCGGCGGCCGCCTCGCCGAGCGCGAGCGCGAACTCCGCCGTGTAGACCGACGGCATGAGGTCGTACTCCACGAGCGTGCGCACGCAGTCGACGGGGGGCTCGGAGAGCACCAGGATCGGCCATCCCACGCCCGCCTCGCGCAGGGCGACGCCCTCGCCGACCGTGGCCACGGCAAACTGGCTCGCGCCGGCGGAGTGCATGACCTTCGCGCACGGGACGGCGCCGTGGCCGTAGGCGTCCGCCTTGACGACGCACATGAGCTGGACGCCGCGCCCGAGCTGACGCCTGAAGGCGGTGGTGTTGCGCCTCAGCGCGGCGAGGTTGACCTCGACCCACGCCCAACGGCTCTCCGGCCCCTGCACCCTGTCCACGTGACCCCCTCCCGGCCTTCCCGCTACTCCTCGGGCGACGCCTCGGGGTAGGCGACGTGCTCGTCCACGGCGTCGGCCGCGATGCCGATCACGTCGATGACGTCGCCCGCCATGACGGCGCGCGAGCCCACCCGCCCCGTCGCGAGCGAGCCCGCGTAGGCGTGCACCTCGCAGACGTAGGCGGCGAGAAGCGCGAGGTCGAGCTCGGCCCCCTCCCGCGCGCGCTGCGCGAGCGCCGAGGCCATCATACCAGCAAGCACGTCGCCTGAGCCCGCCGTGGCGAGCGCGGCCGGGCCCGGCTTGGGGAGCACGGCCTTCTCGACGCTGACGCAGGCCGTCGCCGTCCCCTTGCTCACGACCGCGAGCTCGGAGCCCCCGTCGGCCCACACGATCTCTCGCGCGAGGGAGAGCTGCTCGACCAGCGAGGACGGGGCGGCGGCGCCGGTGCGGCCCACGAGCCGGCCGAGCTCGCCGCGATGCGGCGTCAGGACGAGCGGGGACGAGCGCCGGATGATCTCGGGGTAGGACGGAAGGGACCCGCTGGTGAGGCGAGCGAGGCAGTTGAGGCCGTCGGCGTCCACGACCAGGGGCACGTCGGCCTCGAGCAGGGCCGACACCACCGAGCACGACCCCGCGCTCACGCGCATCCCCGGGCCCACGAGCACGGCGGAGGCGCGCGAGGCGAGCTTTCTGACCACGTCGTCGGCGTCGGTGGTGAGCGTGCCGTCGGCGTCCTCGGCCAGCGGCACGACGGGAATCTCCACGAGGTGGGCCTGGGCGACCGCGGCGGCGGAGGCGGGCATCGCGAGCGTCACGTAGCCGGCGCCCATGCGCGCGGCGGCGCGGGCGGCCATGATCGCGGCGCCCGGGTAGCGGCGGGAGCCGCCGACCACGAGCACCGAGCCGCGGCCGAACTTGTCCACCGCCGCGGTGCGCGGCGCGACGCAGTCCAGGTAGTCGACGAGGTCGGTGCGCCAGGCGACCGGGTCCTCGTCTATGACGAGCCGCTCGGTCTGCTCCGCCAGCGGCGCCACCACGATGGCGCCCGTCACGTCTCGCCCGTCGTCGGCGAGCAGGCCGGGCTTCAGGGAGAGCATCGTCACGGTCATGTCGGCGACCACGCACGCGCCCTCGGCGTGGCCGGTCTCGGCCGCGAGGCCGCTCGGCACGTCGACGGCGACCACGCGGGCGGGGCACGCGTTCACGCACTCGATCCAGATGTCGAACGGGGTGCGGACCGCGCCGTGGAAGCCCGTGCCCAGCATGGCGTCAAGGACCACGTCCGCAGTGGCGAGAAGGGCCTCGAGCTCGTCGCGGGACGGGCCCACCAGGACCGAGACGCCCGCGCGCACCGCGCTCTGGGCGACCTGGCGGGCGAGGTCGCCGGCCAGCGCGCCCGGCTCGATCGGGGTCACGACGGTGACGTTGACGCCGCGCTCGTGGAGCGCCTCGGCGGCAACCCAGCCGTCGCCGCCGTTGTTGCCCAGGCCCACCAGCACCGCCACGTTGTCCGCCCCGCCGAGCTCCAGCGCCTCGCGCGCGGCCGCCAGGCCGGCGCGGCGCATGAGCTCGGCCACGCTCACGCCCTCGCGGGTGAGCGCCACCTCTACGCGCTTGACGTCGTCTATGTTCAGCACAGGCTGCATGTTCTACCCCTCCTGCGGGTCTCTCAGCTCGTTCAGCTCGGCCTCCTGCACGCGCTCCAACTCGTCCAGGACGGCTCGGGCCTCCCTGAACGAGCTCGCCAGCGCGCGCTCGGCCTCGCGGCGCGCGTCGGGCGCGGGCCGCACGTCGTCGGTCACCGCGATCGCGTTGGCCACGGCGACGTCATGCGTGTGCGAGATCGACAGCGCGATCTCGCGGATGCCCCGCTCGCGCGCCACCTCGGCCGCACGGCCGCTGAGCAGCGCCCGCGGCCGACCCGAGTCGTCGCGCCCCACCGAGACGTCGCGGAAGCTCACGCCGTCCGCGAACCCGGTCCCGAGCGCCTTGACCACCGCCTCGCGCGCCGCGAAGCGCGCGGCGTAGTGCTCCGCGGGGCGCGCGCACCTGTCGCAGTACGCCCGCTCCTCGTCGGTGAAGACGCGCCGGGCGAAGTTGGGGCGCCGCTCGAGGACGCGCTCCATGCGTGAGATCTCCAGCATGTCGACGCCGATGCCTGCCGTCGCCATGACGCTACTCCACGGTGACGGACTTGGCGAGGTTGCGCGGCTTGTCGACGTCGCAGCCGCGGGCGCGCGCCACGTAGCGTGCGAGCATCTGCAGGTGGACCACAGCCACGATGGGAACGAGCAGCTCGTCGGTCATGGGCGGAATCCACAGCACGTGCTCGACGAGCGAGGCCACGGCCTCGTCGCCGTCGGTCGCCACGGCGACGCAGACGGCGCCTCGCGCGATGACCTCCTGGATGTTGGATACGGTCTTGTCGTGGACCCGGTCCTCGGGGACGATGGCCACGACCGGGAACCCCGGCTCGAGCAGCGCGATCGGCCCGTGCTTCATCTCGCCGGCGGGATAGGCCTCGGCGTGCAGGTAGCTGATCTCCTTGAGCTTGAGCGCGCCCTCGTAGGCGGTCGTCGAGTTGACGCCGCGGCCGAGGAACAGCGCCGAGCGCGCGCGACGGAAGACCGCCGCGGCCTGCTTGTCCTGCCAGCCTCGCGCGATGACCTCGCGGATGAGGTCGGGCAGCGCGAGGAGCTCGTTGTAGTGGCGCTCCACCTCCGCGCCGCCCATCTCGCCGCGCGCCTGGGCGAGGCGCAGGGCGAGAAGCGCGCTCGCGACCATCTGCGCCGTGTACGCCTTCGTCGAGGCCACGCAGACCTCGGGCCCCGCCTGGACGTAGAGCGTCCCGTCCGACTCGCGCGAGGCCGTGGAGCCGAGGACGTTGGTGATCGCAAAGACCTTGCAGCCCATCCCCTTCATGCGGCGCGCCGCCGTGAGGGTGTCTGCCGTCTCGCCGGACTGGGTGATGATCACGCACAGCGTGTTGGGCGTCACGATAACGTCCTGCTCGTAGTTGAACTCGGAGGCGTAGTCGCAGATGACCGGCACCTTGGCCCAGGTCTGGATCAGCGTGCGCGCGATGAGGCTCACGTGGTACGACGTGCCGCAGGCGATGAGGTAGACGAGGTCGATCGAGGCGAGGTCCTCGGAGGTCATGGAGAGCTCGTCGAGGTGGATCCCCCTCTCGCCCAGACGGCCGGCGAGCAGGCGCTCGATGGCCTCGGGCTGCTCGGCGATCTCCTTGGCCATGAAGTCGGGGTGGCCGCCGAGGGTCGCCGCGGAGGCGTCCCAGTCTATGTCGAGGGTCGTGGGGTGCTCGACGGCCGAGCCGTCCTCGTCGAAGACGCTCACGCGCCCCGACGCCTCGAGGCGGGCGACCTGGCCGTTCTCGAGCTGGATGACGTGGGAGGTGACGCTTGCGAGCGGCGTCACGTCAGAGGCGGCGTAGGCGCCGTCCGGCGTGGAGGCAACCACGAGCGGCGAGCCGTTGCGCGCGCACACGATCTGGTCCGGCGCGTCGGCGCAGACCACGGCGAGGGCCCAGGAGCCCTCGAGGCGCCTGACCGCGTTGCGCACGGCGGCGACGAGGTCGCCCCGGGCGGGGCCGGCCCACGCCTCCTCGATCAGGTGGGCGACGACCTCGGAGTCGGTCTCGCTCGCGAGCTCGTGGCCGTTCTTCCGCAGGTAGCCGCGAAGCTCGCGGAAGTTCTCGATGATGCCGTTGTGCACGATCGCGATGCGCCCCGAGCAGTCGCGGTGCGGGTGGGAGTTCCTGTCCGTGGGGGCACCGTGGGTGGCCCAGCGCGTGTGCGCGATGCCGGCGGTGCCCACGAGGTTGGCCGTCTCGCAGCGCTCGGCGAGCGCGGACACGCGGCCGGCGCACTTGACGCCGTGCAGCGCCCTGTCGGCGCCCACGACCTCGACGCCGGCAGAGTCGTAGCCGCGGTACTCGAGCGTGCGAAGACCCTCGATCAGATAGCCCACGGCCTGGTCCCTGCCGGTATAGCCGACGATTCCGCACATGGCGCCTCCCCTGTCCCGCGTTTGAGCTGCGCCACGATTGTAGCAATACTGGTACGCCCGTCATGCAACCAGACGAGAAGACCACGGGTCGGGGCATGGGGGCCGGCGCGCCGGCCCGGCACCAGGTCAGCCCCGGGACCGCAGGACCCGAATCGTCCGGGCCACGTTGCCGCCGTTTGCGGCGAGCTCCCCGCGGCAGCGCTCGACCGGCTCTCCCGAGATGGCCCTGCAGATCGCGGTCTTGACGTCGCGGTCGCACTCGTCGAGCAGCCTGGCCGCGGTCTCCTCGTCCACGTCGGCGACCTCGCGCACGATCCGACGGGCGCGCTCGACGAGCTTCTCGTTGGTGGGCCGAACGTCGACCATGAGGTTGCCGTACACCTTGCCCGCCTTGACCATGAGCTCGGTGGAGATCATGTTGCAGATGAGCTTCTCGGCCGTGCCCGAGCGCATCCGCGTCGAGCCCGTGATGGGCTCCGGCCCGACGGCGCACTCGACCGCAAGGTCGGCATGGGCGGACATGAGCGCGCCCTCGGCGCAGGAGACCGCGCAGGCGAGCGCCCCGACCTCGCGCGCACGGTCGAGTCCCCCGATCACGTACGGGGTTCGGCCGGAGGCGGCGAGGCCGACGACGACGTCCGCTTCGTTCACGCCGATCGCGTCGAGATCCGCGGCGCCGGCGGCGGCGTCGTCCTCGGCCCCCTCGAAGGCGCGCACCAGCGCCTCCTGGCCGCCGGCGATGAGGCCCACGACGAGGTCGGGGCTCACCCCGTAGGTCGGCGGGCACTCGCTTGCGTCGAGCACCCCCAGGCGGCCGGAGGTCCCGGCGCCCATGTAGATCAGACGCCCCCCTCGCTCCATCCGCTCGTGGGCGGCGTCGACGATCGCGGCGACGGACGGCAGGACGCGGCGCACGGCGGGCGCGATCTCGTGGTCGAGGTCGTTGATCGCCTCGAGGGCCTCCATGGTCCCCATCTCGTCGATGTGGGCGGTGCGCGGGTTTGACGCCTCCGTCCCCAGGCGGGAGAGCTCCTCCCTCAGGCCCTCGCTCATGCGCGGCCCTCCTTCCTCGTCGCCTTCTTCGTGAGCTCCTCGAAGAGCCTCGCGTCGTTCCTGAGGCTCGCGAGCGCCCGCTGCGAGAAGAGCAGGCGCAGGCGGGGGTTCTCGAGCAGCCTGAGGTACGTCCCCGGGTCCTGCTCGTCGAAGAGCACGTGGCGCAGGTCGCGGAGCGCATGGGCGCGCAGGCGCGACAGCACCAGCACGAACGCGGCGGCGAGCGCGCCGCCGGCGACTATCCAGACGACCCCCTCGGTCACGAGTCCCCCTCTCGGCGTGAGGGGACGGGGCCCGTCCTCGCGCGGGCCCCGTCCTCCGGTGCGAATCAGACTGCCGCGGCAGCGGCGGCGACGGCCTGGACGTCGGCGTAGCCGGTCAGGTACTGAACGGCGGTCAGCGCGACGGCGATCACGAGGATCAGGCCCATGATCGCGAGCGGCGACCACTTCTTGCGCGTGTAGAGCCAGTAGATGAAGAAGGTCAGCAGCAGGGGCAGCAGCTTCGGGAAGAACCCGTCGAGCACCTTGTTGGTGTCAAAGAGGACGGTCTGGACCATCTCGCCGCTGGCGGTGTCCATGACCTCGCCCACGATGCCGAACGGAATGGAGCAGGTGACGTTGGAGGCGGTGAGCGCGCCGACGACGATGAGGCCCATGAGCACCATGGCCGTGGTCAGGCGGTCAAGCTTCCCGGAGGCCATCATCGACTGCATGCCCTCGAGGCCGCCCTTGTAGCCGAGCTGGAAGAGCTTCCAGCTCAGGATGCAGGTCCCGACCGGGTAGGCGATCATGTAAACGACCGGACCCGCCCAATTGACGGCGACCTGGGAGATGGTCATGCAGAGGGTGAGGAGAATCGGGATGATCGTCCCGACCCACAGGGAGTCGCCGATGGCGGAGGTCGGGCCGATCAGGGCGACCTTGACCGACTCGATGACCTCGGGCGTGCACTTCCCGTTGGCGTTGGACTCCTCGAGGCCGCAGACGACTCCGTTGCAGATCGAGCCGACCTGCGCCTCGGTGTTGAACAGGGAGATGTGGCGCTTCAGCGCGGCCGCCCTCTCCTCCTTGGTGTCGTAGAGGTCTTCGATGACGGGGGCCATGGCCTGGCCGAACGCCATACCGAGCATGGACTCGGCCTGCTGCGAGCATCCGTTCCAGAAGAACCAGTTCCAGAACGAGCGCTTGAGCGCCTGCGGCGAGATCTTCTTCCCCTCGGTCTTCTCGATCTCGGTCATGGTTACTCGACCCCCTTCGCGGGCTTGAGCGTGTCGGACTTGTAGTAGACGACGGCGACGATGGCCGCGAGGATCGCGACGCCCATCATGCTGAGGTTGAAGTAGGTCACCAGCATGAAGCCGGCCATGAAGATGACGAGGTACCAGTTCTGCTTGACCAGGAAGGAGAGCAGGATGCCCATTCCGAGGGCGGTCATCATGCCGCCGAAGGTGGTCAGGCAGGTGGTGACGTAGTCCGGGATCATCGTCGCGAAGTCGGCCTGGGTGCTGGCGGCCGTCATGCCGCCGAGGACGATCATCGCGGGCACGAATCGGCACAGGAAGCCGATGGCCTGGCCCATGAGGACGTTCGGGACCCACATGCGCTTGGTGTCGCCCGCCTCCGCGTAGCGCTGCGCGACGCGGTTGAGCGGGAGGTTCAGGGCATAGGAGAAGTTCCACATGAGCTGGCCGACCAGGCCGCCGATGCCGGCGAACACCGTCGCGATGCCGATGAGGGCGGAGGCGTCGAGGCCCTCACCAAAGACGATCGCGCCCGCCGTGCCGATGTAGGTGGCATAGGAGAGGTCCCATGCCACGGCGCCTCCGGGCGTCACGTTGCCGAGGTACATGACCTGCAGCGGCAGGCCGACGATCATGGCCGTCTGCACGTCCCCCAGGATCAGGCCGACGACAAACGCTGCCGGCAGCGGGCGGCCGAGAGTGTACCAGCCGATGGTGTTGCCCACGATCGAGCCGATAGAACCCAGGTAGATGAACAGGGCGATAAGGACCATCTGCAAGACGTCCATCCTGTCTCCAATCTCTCGTTTCTGTGTCCGTCAGTGCGGTCGCTCGCCTCAGAGCGACTTCAGGAAGGCGTCCCAGCTCCGCTCCGTCTCGTTGGGGAGCTGGTGGAAGGAGATCTCGAACCCCTCGTCAGCGAGCGCCGACAGGTCCTCGACGTCCTGGTCGCTCAGCCAGAAGATGCCCGTGGCGTCGGTCACGTGGTGGACGGTGTCGTCGCGCTTTGCCATGTTGCCGAGGTAGACGTGCTCGCACCCCCTGATCGAGTCCCTGAGGTCGACGAGCTGGTGCGGGGTCTTGACGATGACCATGCGGTTCATCCCGTCGTCCTCGGCGAGAAGTGCGCGCGCCTCGTCGGTGGTGACGATGTGGGTGACGTAGTTCTTGGGCACGCCCATCGTGAGGATGCTCTTGAGCATGGGGTTCGCCGCGATGGTGTCGTCGACGGCGATGAGCTCCTCGAGCTTGAGCGTGGGCGCCCACGACATAATCGTCTGCCCGTGGATGAGCCTATCGTCGACTCGTACGTACGTCTTGGACATCTCTTCTCCCTCTCCTTGAGCGTCTCGCGCTCCCGAACCTTACCAGAGCTCGTTCTCGATGAGGCTCGCGTACATGTAGCAGACCGTCGGCCCCGAGCTCCCCGACTCGATCTGCTTGACCCGCAGATTGGTCGGATAGTACGGGAGGTACGGGAAGTCGTTGACCTCCCCCCTGAAGATCGCGTACTCGTTCAGGGCCTTCATCCACTGGTTCACCTCCTCATCGCTCAGGACGACATAGGCCTGCGGAATAAAGCCGACAAGATCCTCGAAGGTGAGCCCGTAGAGCAGCCTGATGCCGGAGCCCTTGCGCCGCATGCTCTTGACCGCCTCGGTCACGGCGTCGTGCGTCGCGATGTGCCGAGGGTGCATCGAGCCGCGCCAGTGCGTTATGACGAGGTCGACGCCCTCCTCGGTGAACCACTCCTCCAGCCGCCGGGCAAACACCTCGGTCGTGGGCATCGTCTTCGAGTCGTAGCCCAGCCAGAGCGTGTCCCCGCCAAGGTCCGCCGCGGCCCGCTCGCTCTCCTCGGCGACCTGACGGAGGTACGCCTCCTTCTCCTGCTCGGTGCAGTCGGGCCCCTCGAGACGGCCCATGACCGTGTTTGCACAGGTCACGTGCGCCCCCTCCTTGGCGTACTTGATCAGCAGCGGCCCGCCGAGCAGCTCGGCGTCGAGGCTGTGCCCCCCGATGGCGACGACGCGCTTGCACTGGCTCATGAGATCTCCTTCCGATAGTCCACGAAACTCCTGATCACCTCGAGGCCGTGCCGGGCATAGTAGCGCCGACCCGGCTCGTCCGTGGTGATGAAGTACATCCGATAGATGCCGCGGCGCGCCATCTCGAAGCAGTAGAGGTCGAGAAGGACCGACCCGAGGCCGTTGTTGCGCTCCCTCGCGGCGATGCCTATCGGGCCGAACCGCATCGGGTTGCCGTCGATGCCGCGCATGCACCAGCCGCAGACGGCGTCGTCCGGGTCGACGACCAGCAGCATCCTGTCCTCGGCGGTCCCCTCGCGCATGCTGATCAGGGCGTTTCTCTTCCACCCGGCGCCGAGCTCCCGATGGAGGAAGTCGAGGACCTCGAGCGCCCGCGAGTAGTCGAACGGAACGAAGCGATAGCCCCTCGCGGCAAGCTCCTCCTGACGCGCGCGCGTCTTCTGGGGGACCTGGTAGCCGTGGAGGTTCTTGCCCATCGAGTAGTGGGTGTCACCGGGCACGTAGCCGCGCGCCTCGAAGAAGGCGACCGCCTCCGGGTAGTTCTCGGGGTCGACGCCCGCGAAGAAGTAGCTCGGCGAGTACGCCCCCAGCGTGACGTTGGTCGCGCCGCGGCTGACGAGCTCGTCCTCTATGCGGGAGAGCAGCTCGCTGGCGACGCCGCGCCTGCGCGCCTCCGGGGCGACGAACAGCACGTTCACCCAGCCGCGCTCGGGCTCGAGACCGCGCTCCAGGTAGGGGAACTTGCGCTTGGTCCCGAAGGCGAAGCCCATGACGCGGTCGCCCTCGAGCGCGACCCAGGACAGCTCCGGGTCGAAGTTGTCGTCAAAGAGCGCCTGCACCCGGAACTTCTGGACGTCGATCGGGTCGAAGGTGCAGCAGCGGTTCCACAGGTCGACGACCTGGCCCTCCCACTGCTGGTCGTAGTGAGCGTACTCCACTGGTCCCCCTTTCAAAGTTGGCATGTTAACATGCTAGCTTTTCAGTGAGCCAAAACGCTCGGGGCCGTGGGCGCATTCCGCGAACGGTCGGTTTCCCCTCGCGAAAGCGCGGGCGCTACGCCCTGATGTTGACGGTCACCGAGTACCAGTCCTTGTTGAAGTAGGACTCGGCGTACTCGATGACGTTGTTGTCCTCGTCGAACGTGGTGCGACGGACGAAGAAGCTGGGATAGCCGGGCGCGACGTTGAGCGCGGCGCAGATGTGGGCGTCCTCCACGACTCGCACGGTGTAGTTCTCGTTCACCCAGCGCGGGTAGATGTCGTAGCGCGCAAGGGTCTTGTAGAACGAGCCTATCTCGTAGAGCGCTCCCGCCCGCTCGGCGCTGAGCAGGCTCTCGGGAACGTAGGAGACGTGGTAGGCAACGGGCTCCCCGTTGGCGATCCTGGTGCGGGCGACCCTGGTCAGGACGCTTCGCTCGTCGACGCCGAGGCGGCGCGCGACCGCCGCGTTCGACTCCGAGGCGATGGAGTCGACGACCATGCCGAGGTCATAGCCCTGCTCGCGAAGCTCCTCAGAGAAGGATATCGAGGTCAGCGCACGTATCATCTGCCGTCTGGCGACATAGGTGCCGCTGCCCTTCACGCCCACGAGGTAGCCGTCGTTGATGAGGTCGGCGAAAGCCTTGCGCACCGTGATCGCCGACACCCCGTAGCGGCGCTTCATCTCCGACTGGCCGGGCAGCTTGTCCCCGGGCCTGAGCCGTCCCTCCTTGATCGCGGAGAGGATGTCCGACTCGATCCGGACGTACTTTGCCACCTGGCCCCGAGACGCGCCGCCACTCATCGGGCGACCCTACGCGCGGTGCGGCTCGAGCGCCTCGAGCACGATGGCGTTTGCCTGCTTGCAGAGCTCCTCGGTCGGGGCCTCGGCGAGCACGCGCACGAGCGGCTCGGTGCCGGAGGCGCGCACGAGCACGCGGCCCTGGCCGGACAGGAACGCCTCGGCGGCCTTCGTCGCGTCCAGCACGCGCCCGTCGCCCATCGCGGCGTCCCTGTCGGTCACGCGGACGTTCACGAGCTCCTGCGGGTAGAGCTTGACCGGCGCGACGAGCTGCGAGAGCCTCTCGCGCTCGGCGCGGTAGACCTCCATCACGCGCAGCGACGTCATGATGCCGTCGCCCGTGCACTCGATGTCGCCGAAGATGATGTGCCCGGACTGCTCGCCGCCCAGGCTGTAGCCGTTCTCGCGCATGCAGGCGTAGACGTTCTTGTCGCCCACCGCGGTGGTCTCGTAGGAGAGGTGGGCCTCGTCGAAGGCCTTGAAGAGACCGTAGTTGCTCATGACGGTGGGGACCACGGTGCCCGCGGTGAGCCTGCCGTGCTTGTTGAGGTAGACGCCGCAGATGTAGAGGATGAGGTCGCCGTCGACCACGTTGCCGCGCTCGTCCACGGCCAGGCAGCGGTCGGCGTCGCCGTCGTAGGCGAAGCCGACGTCCAGGCCCTGCTCGACGACGTGGCGGCGCAGTCGGTCGAGGTGGGTGGAGCCGCAGTCGACGTTGATGTTGAAGCCGTTGGGGGCGTTGTTGATCACGCGGACGTCGGCGCCGAGCGCGTCGAAGACCGGCTTGGCGACCGAGGACGCGGCGCCGTTGGCGCAGTCCAGACCCACCTTCACGCCCTGCAGCGAGAAGTTGGCGCTCGCGATGAGGTGCGCGATGTAGCGGTTCCGCCCTTGCATGTAGTCGACGGTGCAGCCGATGGCGTCCCCGGTGGCGAGCGGCACGTCGACCTCGCCGTCGATGTAGGCCTCGATGAGTTCGAGGACGTCCTCGTCCATCTTGTAGCCCTCGCCGTTCACGAGCTTGATGCCGTTGTCGGTGTAGGGGTTGTGGGAGGCGCTGATCATGATGCCGCAGTCGAAGCGGCCGTCCACCGTCTCGTAGGCGACGCCGGGCGTGGGGATGACGTGCAGCATGTAGGCGTCGGCGCCGGAGGCCACGAGCCCCGCGACGAGCGCGCTCTCGAACATGTAGCTCGAGCGACGGGTGTCCTTGCCCACGACGACGCGTGCCTTGCGCTCCTGGCGCGCGCCGTAGTACCAGCCCACGTAGCGGCCGATCTTGAAGGCGTGGTCGACGGTCAGGCCCTCGTTGGCCGCGCCGCGAAAACCATCGGTGCCGAAGTACTTCATGCTGAGCCCTCCAGGTGGTCTGCAGATAAAGACCCGCTCATTGTCGCACACCCACGCCGCGGGCCGCTGACGGACGTTCTTATCGCGTGAAACGTCCACGCGCGGCCCGCGGTGACGGGACGGCGGGTTAGGTCCGGCGACGGGACGGGTTAGGTCCGGC
>DGYFR06201__coassemble_86_pt1 | contig 16680 bp, 16 predicted proteins | sample DGYFR06201__metabat2_high_PE_046 | metagenome-assembled genome bin DGYFR06201
GCCGAGAAGGCCGAGAGAGGCGCGCCGGCGCGCTACCAGTCCAGGCCGTCCCTCTCGGCGAACGCGCGGGCCGAGGCCACCAGCCACTCGTGTCCCTGGCACCAGGGGACGAACTCGGGAACGTCGGCGATGATCGGCTCCGCCTCGCGCACGGCCATGAGGGCCTCCTCGAAGCCGCACGACGGCGCCTCCGGGCGGTCGGGCAGGAAGGGCTCGACGAAGACGGGGCGCAGCAGCGCGTAGGCGCCGCCCGTCACGAGGCGGTCAAAGCCGCGCAGGGCCCGTCGGGCGGCGGTGAGGCGGCCCAGCTTGTAGAGCAGCAGCACGCGCGCGAGGTGCGACCAGGCGCTCTCGCGGCCCGACCAGCGCGCCTCGAGGGCGCCGAGCGCGGCCTCGTCCTCGAGGCGCGCGCAGGCGAGCATGTGAGTGTGGCGGGCGCCGAGCGGGTCGTCGGGCGTCGCGTCCTCGACCGACGCGGCGGCGGACGCCGCCATGCGGTAGCGCGCCCCGTCGAGGCAGACGCGCGCCACGGCGGCGCGCAGACGCAGGTGCGAGCGGTAGAGGACGTCGTCCCAGGCATCGCCGGCGGGCGGCTCGGGCGCGGGGTGGGAGCGCTCGAGCCCGAGCAGGGCGTCGAGCAGCCGGTCCGGGTCGAGCTCGGAGGCGAGCAGCGCGACGAGCCGGGCGTCGAGGCAGCCGGCGTCGACGCCGGCGGCTCGCTCGCACTCGGCGCGCAGCGCGGCGAGGCGCCGCCGGCGCTCGGCCTCGAAGGCGTCGTCGTCGAGCGCGTCGTCGTGCGACAGGCTCGCACGATAGGCGTCGAGGGCCCGGGCGAGGACGAGCAGTGCCTGCTCGGGAGGTTCGTCCACAAAGTCGGCGGGGCTCTGGCGCACGGCGAGCACCAGCTCGGCGTAGGCCTCGTCGGAGAGCGGGCCGATCTTCTCGTTGCGGCGTCGCGCGCAGCGCGCCACCAGCTCCTCCCAGGCGTTCATGGGCGAATCGCCCCCTCGTCCTCCTCGTCCGCGAGCCCGGCGACGGCCCGGGCGGCGCCGGGGTCGAGCTCGGAGGCGGTGCGCGCGAGCCACGCTCCCAGCACGCCCTTGCCCGTGCGCTCCATGCCCTCCTGGAGCAGCACGACCCCCTCGCTCATGGCCACGACCAGCTCGTCCTCGCCGTAGGCTGGCACGCGGATGCGAGCAAAGCGGCCGTCGGCGACCTCCGTCTGACGGATGAGGACGGCGGCACAGCCCGGGTAGGCGGCGAGCAGCCGCTCGGTCAGGCGCCGTGCGTCGGCGAGGTGGCACGTCTTGTGGGAGAGCGCGATGCGGGCGAGCAGGATCCAGGCGTCGTCGTCGGCACGCGGCGAGGCCAGGGCGGGATAGCGCTCGCCGAGGCGATCGAGCGCGGGGCCGTCCTCGAGCTTGGCGAGCGCGTAGGCGAGCGTGAAGCGCGCGTCCGAGAGGTCGCGCGGATCGGAGGCGAGCAGCCGCTCCGCCGCGCCCGCGGCCTCGCGGTTGCGCCCGCAGATGAGCGAGCACTCCGCCTGGTCTGCGAGCCAGCGCCACCAGGGGCGCATGGCGACGCTCGCCCCGAGCGGGCGGCGGACCTCGTCCAGGGTCTCGCAGAGTCGGTCGCGCTGCGCCTCGCACGCCCGGCGCACCCCGTCCGCGCGCTCGGCGAGGAAGCGGCTGCGCTCCTCCGCCGATGGGGCGTCCAGCGAGAAGCGCATGCGCGCGGCGTCATGGCAGAGCGGGTCGAGCGCGAGGGCCTCGTCGAGCAGGGCGCGCCCGCGCGAGACCAGCGTCTCGGCGAGGGGGTCCCCGGCGAACGGCAGCCGGTAGTCGAGCAGCTCGGTGGCGAGCGAGACGAGGTGGAAGGCGCGGTCGGCGTCGGACTGCGGCAGCGAGTCGCGGTCGCGCGCCAGCCTCCGGCCGAACGACGCGAACTCGCGCGCCGCGCGCGCCGGGTCGCCGCCGTCGAGGGAGAGCGCAAAGCGCAGGCTCATGCGCAGGTAGTCCTCGCGTCTAGAATCGTGTGCCATCCCGCCTCCCCTCGACCACCATCCTAGCCGAGATGCGCCCCGCCCGCCCTTCTCGCCCGCTCGCCGCCGACCCCGAAAAGACGCATTGTTGCCAACTCGTTTCGCTATACTGAGGAGCGGCCGAGAAGGACGTCTTCCCGACCATCACAGCAATCCGTCGCGGGGGCGACGGCAAGGAATTGGAGGAGTGTTATGGGACGTTTCACCAATCCGCGTGACCTGTACTTCGGCGAGGGCGCCCGCCACGAGGTCAAGAACCTCAAGGGCGAGCGCGCGGTCATCGTCACCGGCGGCGGCTCCATGCGTCGCGGCGGCTTCCTGCAGGACATCGAGAACGACCTCAAGGAGGCCGGCTTCGAGGTCAAGCTGATCGAGGGCGTCGAGTCCGACCCGTCCGTCGAGACCGTCATGAACGGCGCCGCTGTCATGTCCGAGTTCCAGCCCGACTGGATCATCGCTCTCGGCGGCGGCAGCCCCATCGACGCTGCCAAGGCCATGTGGATCAAGTACGAGTACCCCGAGACCACCTTCGAGGACATGTGCAAGGTCTTCGGCCTGCCCAAGCTCCGCACCAAGGCCCACTTCTGCGCCATCTCCTCCACCTCCGGCACCGCGACCGAGGTCACGGCCTTCTCGATCATCACCGACTACGCCAAGGGCATCAAGTTCCCGATCGCCGACTTCGAGATCACTCCCGACGTCGCCATCGTCGATCCCGAGCTCACCTACACCATGCCCGCCAAGCTCTGCGCGCACACCGGCATGGACGCCCTGACCCACTCCATCGAGGCCTACGTCTCCACCGCCGGCTCCGCCTACACCGACGCCAACGCCCTCTACGCCATGCGCGAGATCGTCGAGTGGCTGCCCAAGTCCTACCAGGGCGACAAGGAGGCCCGTCAGCACATGCACGACGCCCAGTGCATCGCCGGCATCGCCTTCTCCTCGGGCCTGCTCGGCATCGTGCACTCCATGGCGCACAAGACCGGCGCCGCCTTCACCGGCGACCACATCATCCACGGCTGCGCCAACGCCATGTACCTCGGCAAGGTCATCCAGTTCAACGCCAAGGACGCCCGCGCCAAGAGCCGCTACGCCTACATCGCCAAGGAGGTCTTCCACCTCGCCGGCGAGACCGAGGACGAGCTCGTCGCCGCGCTCGTCCAGATGATCCGCGACCTCAACGACAAGATCGACATCCCGCAGGGCATCAAGAACTACGGCAAGGGCGGCGTCAAGGCCGACGAGTCGATCATCGACTACGCCGAGTTCGAGGAGAAGAAGTCCCGCATCGCCGTCGACGCCATCGGCGACGCCTGCACCGGCTCCAACCCGCGCCAGCCCACGCCCGAGGAGATGGAGAAGCTCCTCGAGTGCGTGTACAACGACGTGGACGTTGACTTCTAGGCCATCGCGCACATCGCACGTCAGCGGGGGTCGGGCCTTCGGGCCCGGCCCCTTTTCTCACGGGCGGGCGTGCGCGCGGACCGCCGCCTGGAACGCGTCCTCGAGCTCCTCCGACGTCCCGCCGAGAAGAACGAGCATGCTGCGCTCCCCCTCGGGGCGGCCGTAGGCCCGTGCGACGGCGCCCGCGACGTCCACCGGCGCACGGACGACCTCGAGGCGCATGCTCCCGTAGCCCTCGCGCGCCGCCGCGACGAGACGCTCGGCGTCGCGTCGCGACCGGCTCTCCTCCGCGAGCGCGAACACGCGGTGGTCCGGAGAGAGGAGCAGCTCGCCGTGACCTGAGGCGCCGGCGTGGAGCAATCCCGCCGCGACCTGCGCCGCGCTGACGCCCAGCAGCACGGACGCCGTTACCGCGCCGAGCGCGGGCCCCACGTTGAACAGCCCCGTCACGGACACGGCCAGCCGTGCCTCCCATGCGGGCGTGTGGGCGAGGAACTGCACGTAGCCGTAGTGAGACTCGACATGGCTGGCGCCTACGTCCGCGAGCGCGCCGCGCGCCGAGAAGCTCAGGCCGCGGCCGTGGAGGCAGGCCGTGCCAGCGCCCCCGGCGCCGACCGTGCAGACGAGGTCCAGCCGCCGCGTCCCGCGCTCGGCCGCCTCGTCCAGCTCGACGATCAGGTACGCGAGCCCCGACGCGGCGGCGTTGCCGATATGAAGGTCGATGCGATCAAGCTCGCAGGTCATGTCGGGGCGTCGAGCCCACTCCGTCCCGTCATAGAGCTCGCGCGCTCCCACGACGCCCGCATGTCTGTAGGGGTCGGCCCCGTCCAGCACGGTGCGCAGGAGCGCCGAGGTGACCTCACGGTCGCGACTGCCGCCCGCGATGCCTATGACGACGGGCGCGCCCATGGCGCGGGCTACGATTCCGCGCGCGCGGCGACCGCCTCGAGGAAGATCTCCCCGTCGGTTCGGCAGGGGACGAACTCGTCCCCCTCGTGCTGGCGCGTCTCGTCGCCCTTGGCGAGCAGGCACACGATCGCCGGGCCCTCGCCGTCGTAGGCGAGCTCCACGCTGCGACGGACCGCCTCCTCGCGGTCGCAGATCACCTCGTGGGGAACGCCCTCGGGGGTGGCGGCGGCCATCTGGGCACAGATCTCCTCAACCGGGTCGTGGGCGGGGTCCTCCTCGGTGTAGATGAGGTAGTCGGCCCACTTGGCCGCCTCCTGCGGCAGCTCCGTGCGCCGCTCGTACGCCTTGCCGCCGGGCGCGCCAAAGAGCGCGATCACGCGATATCCCGGGAACTCCTTCTTCACAGAGGGGAAGAAGCGCTGGTAGGAGAGCTTGTTGTGCGCGTAGTCAACGAGCGCCAGCACGCGCGAGCCCGGCTCGCCGAGAAGCTCCATGCGTCCCGGGACCGTCGCGCGCCCGAGCGCGGGGACGACCCTCTCGCCGCCCACTCCCAGAAGCTCGCAGATGGCGATCGTGGCCAGGGCGTTGTCGACGTTGAAGAGCCCGGGCATCGCCAGCGTGACGGGACCCTCCCAGCTCGGAGCGTGTGCGACGAAGCTCACGCGGCCAAGCTCGGACCGCACGTCGCTTGCCCACACGTCCGCGCCGTCGCGGCCCTCGGCCGAGAAGCGCAGCACGCGTCCGCACGCCTCGGCGCCCTCGGCGCGCGCGAGGACCACGTCGGCGCAGTCGGCGTCGAGGTTCACCACGGCACTTCTCGCCTGCTCGAAGATGCGCAGCTTGCTCTCGAAGTAGTCCTCGAAGCTGGGGTGCTCGACCGGCGAGATGTGGTCGCGGCCGATGTTGAGGAAGCAGGCGACCTCCAGCGTGAGGCCGAGCACGCGGTCGTACTTGAGCCCCTGGCTGGAGACCTCCATGTCAAGATAGGGGAGGCCGGCGGTGCGCGCATTGGCGACGTGGCGCCAGAGGTCGGGCGCCTCGGGCGTGGTGTTGTGGCTCTCGAAGCTCTCCACGCCGTCGTAGGTGTCGATCGAGCCGATGACGCCCGTGCCCGACCCGGGCTCGTCGCCGTCGAGCACGGCGCGCAGCATGTAGGAGACCGTGGACTTGCCCTTGGTCCCGGTGATGCCGACGACGCGCACGTCGCGGTCGGGGTGGCCGTATGCCTCGGCGGAGACGAGCGCCATCGCGCGGCGCAGGTCGCTCGCCACGAGCGCGGGCGCGTCGGGCGCGACCCGCGCGAGCTCGGCGGCATGCGCCTCGTCGCAGAGATAGGCGACGGCGCCGGCCTCGAGCGCGCTCGTGAGGTAGGCGGGCCTGAACGCCGCCCCCTTGCACACGAAGACGTGGCCCGCGGCCGCGACGCGGGAGTCGCAGTCGGCGCCGGTGACGGGCGTGGAGCCCGTCTCGGCCGTGAGGTTGGTGGTGCCTGCGAGCAGGCCGCTCCTCTCCAGGAGCGAGGCGAGCGAGGCGAGAGTCGTCGTATCCATGCCAACCAGTATAGGGCAGGGCCGTGGCGCGGCGTATGCTAGACTGCAACCAACCGGGCGATTGGCGCAGCGGCTAGCGCAGGTGCCTTACACGCACAAGGTCGGCGGTTCGAACCCGTCATCGCCCACCAGCAGACCCGCGGCCCCGTTCCGGTGACGGGGCCGCGTCCGTCTCACCCGCGCCCCTCGCGCCTGGCCCGGACGAGGGTATAGCCGGAGACGCCGGCGCCGTCGAAAGGAGCCCCATGGCCTCAGCACCCACCCCCGCCCGCGTCGACGGTCGCGCCGATGACGAGATGCGCCCCGTCAGGCTCACGCCGGGCGTCATGAAAAACGCCGCAGGCTCGTGCCTGGCGGAGTTCGGCGACACGCGCGTCCTCTGCTCCGCATCGGTGGAGGAGGGCGTTCCGGGCTGGCGCAAGGGGGCCCATGCCGGTTGGGTCACCGCCGAGTACGCGATGCTGCCCGCGGCGGGCAACCGCCGCACGCCGCGAGAGTACCGCGGCCGCAAGGGGCGGAGCATGGAGATCGAGCGCCTCATCGGCCGGAGCCTGCGTGCCGTCACCCGCCTCGACCGCCTCGGCGAGGTCACGATCACACTGGACTGCGACGTCATCCAGGCAGACGGCGGAACGCGCACCGCCTCGATCACGGGCGCGTGGGTGGCGCTGCACCAGGCGCTCTCGGGCCTCGTGGAGGCGGGCCGCCTGCCGCGGCTTCCGCTCACGGGGCAGGTCGCCGCGGTCTCGGCGGGCATCGTGGGCGGGAGCCCCATGCTCGACCTCAGCTACCCCGAGGACTCTCGCGCCGAGGTCGACCTCAACCTCGTGGGCACGGCCGACGGGCGCATCGTGGAGGTCCAGGGAACCGGCGAGCGCTCCACGCTCGACCGCGCACAGCTGGACGGGCTGCTCGACCTCTGCCAGGGCGGCATCGCGCGCCTCGTCGAGCTGCAGGCGGACGTGACGGGCTATCGGCCCTAACTCCGGGCCGTCCCACATGACGCGCAAATTCGCCGCTCGTGCGATGTCAGGTGAGCGGCATATGCAAAACGCCCGCTTGTGCGATGCGTTTTCCGGCCAAGAGGACTAGTTGCATTATTTTCAACTGGGATTTCTTGGCGAGCGGGCCCTCGAGAGGGCTCGGAGGGTCCATAATTGTGTAGCACGAGAGGGCGTTTTGCGCGCGGTGGCGCCAATAAACCGCACGAAGGGCCCTTTTGCACAGTGTTCCACCGCGTCGGGGCGGTTGTGCCGCCCCCGAAGGGAGATAGCGTGACACGGGCTGACATCAAGGCACTCGACCCCGCGCGCACCGTGGTCGTCGCCACGGGCAATGCGCACAAGGTCACGGAGATAGAGGCCATCCTCGCCCCGGTCATGCCCGGCGTGCGCTTCGTGGCGCTCGGCGAGCTCGGGGACTTCCCCGACCCGGTGGAGGACGGGGAGACGTTCTTTGACAACGCGCTCATCAAGGCTCGCGCCGCACAGGCGCAGACGGGTCTGCCGATGGCGGTCGCCGACGACTCGGGCCTGTGCGTGGACGCCCTCGGCGGCGCGCCCGGAATCTTCTCCGCGCGCTGGGCGGGCGAGCACGGCAACGACGCGGCCAACAACGACAAGCTCATGGCGCAGATGGCCGAGGTCCCCGACGAGCGACGCACGGCGCGCTTCCACTCCAGCGTGGTGCTCGTGCGCGGCGACGAGGTCCTGCGCGGCGACGGCGACTGCGAGGGGCGCGTGGGCCACGCCCCCCGCGGGGACGGCGGCTTTGGCTACGATCCGCTCTTCCTGCCCGACGACACCCCCGGCAGGACCATGGCCGAGCTCTCCCCGACAGAGAAGAACGCCATATCGCATCGCTTCCACGCCCTGGAGGACCTGTCGGCCAAGCTGTGACGCGCGGTGGCGAGGGCGCCGCCCGCTCCCAGCCGCTTTGCCCCGCTCGCCCGAAACCATCTGGAAATCGTGGCCTCGCAGTCGCAAGATGAAGGCGTCTGGGGCGCGCCCCGGGTCGCCGTGGACGGGCAGGGGCCCCGACGCGGCGGTGTTCTTCTCATAGCTCGCGGCGACCTCGCCCTGGTGGTCGCAGGCAGAAAGGACGAACGATGAAGATTCTTCGCGCCAAGGACTACGCCGACATGAGCCGCAAGGCGGCCAACATCATCTCGGCGCAGGTGATCCTCAAGCCCGACTGCGTGCTCGGCCTGGCGACCGGCTCCACGCCCATCGGCACCTACCAGCAGCTCGCCAAGTGGTGCGACAAGGGTGACTGCGACTTCTCGCAGGTCTCGACCTACAACCTGGACGAGTACCGCGGCCTGTCGCACGACGACCCGCAGAGCTACCACTACTTCATGCGCGAGAACTTCTTCAACCACATCAACATCGACCAGGCCAACACGCACGTGCCCGACGGCGCCAACCCCGACGCGGATGCGGCCTGCGCCGACTACGACCGCATCGTCGCGGCCGCCGGCTATCCCGACCTGCAGCTCCTGGGCATCGGCAACAACGGCCACATCGGCTTCAACGAGCCGGACGACCACTTCTCCAAGGGCACGCACTGCGTCGACCTCACGGAGTCCACGATCAAGGCCAACAGCCGCCTGTTCGAGCGCGAGGAGGACGTCCCGCGCCAGGCCTACACCATGGGCGTGCAGACCATCATGTACGCGCGCATGATCCTCGTCGTGGCCAACGGCGAGGCCAAGGCCCAGGCCGTCCACGACATGTGCTACGGGCCCGTCACCCCGAGCTGCCCGGCGTCGATCCTGCAGCTCCACACCAACTGCGTGGTCGTGGCCGACGAGGCCGCGCTCGCGCTCTGCCCCGAGGAGTAGGCTCTCCGCACGGCGCGCGCAGGGGGCGAGGAGAGCGATCTCCCCGCCCCTTTTTCTGTGGCCTCTTCCGCCGGCTGTTGAAGATTTTGCGCTTGCGCGTCGGCCGACGTATGATGAAGATTCCTGTATTTTGGGCTTTTGCCTCTGTCATACGGAGGACCGCATGGAGAACGACATCCCTCCCGTGAACCGGGTCGACGAGATTCGTGACGAGCTGACCGCCCTCGAGGGCAAGCGCCTCAAGGTCAAGGCCAACATGGGACGCTCTCGCATCGTCGAGCGCACCGGCACGCTCGTGCACGCCCACCCCTCGCTCTTTGTCGTCGAGGTCGAGGAGCGCCGCGGCCGCACCGCCCGTCAGTCCTACCAGTACGTCGACGTTCTCACCGGGACCGTCGAGCTCTTCGACGTGGAGTCGGGTGAGCGCCTCTTCGACTTCGCCGAGACCGTCGTGGAGTAGCGTCCGATGGGCGCGCCCACGGTCGTCGAGACCCCCTGCAAGGTCAACCTGCACCTCGGTGTCCACGCCCAGCGCGACGAGCGCGGCTATCATCGCGTGGACTCCCTCATGGCGCCCGTCGCGCTGTACGACACGGTCGTCGTGGAGGACGCCCCCGAGCCGGCGGTGTCCTTCTCGCCTGCGCTCTCCGTCCCCGTGGAGAGGAGCGGCGTGTGGCGCGCCGTCGCGCGGCTCGCGGACGCGCTGGGGGAGAGGCCGTGCGTGCGCGTGGCCGTCACGCGCCGCGTGCCGGGCAGCGCCGGTCTGGGCAGCTCGTCGACGGACGCCGGTGCCGTGCTGCGCGCGCTCGCGCTGCGCTGGGGCGTGGACCCGCTCGACGAGCGGGTGTGCGCCGTCGCCCGAAGCATCGGGGCGGACGTGCCGTTCTTCCTCTCGCCCCGCGCCGCGCTCTACGCGGGTGCCGGCGACGTGCTCGAGCGCGCGCTCCCGTGCCCGGAGGTCCCGGCCGTCCTGGTCATGCCGCGCGCGGAGGGCGGGTCGACGCCCGAGGCCTACGCTGAGTTCGACCGCTCGCCCGTGGCGCCCCGCGACCCCGCCCGCATCGTGGCCGCGCTGCTCGCCGGGGACGTCCGCGAGGTCGCCGCGTGCCTGAGCAACAACCTCGCCCCTGCGGCGCGCGCCCTCTGCCCGGAGGCCGGCGAGGTGGAGGCGTGGCTGCGCGGTCGCCCGGGCGTGCTCGCCGCCCAGGTCACAGGTTCGGGGACCTGCTCGTTCGCGCTGTGCGAGAGCGTGTCGGCGGCCGACGCCGCCGCCTCCGACGCCGCCGCGCGCGGCTGGCGCAGCTGGTCCACAAAAGTCCTTGGTTCCGGGACGGAAGTCTGCTAGAATATCCCCTCGCTACGGGTTGTGGCTCAGCTTGGTAGAGCGCTCGGTTCGGGACCGAGAGGTCGCTGGTTCGAATCCAGTCAACCCGACCACGTACGACCAGGGGCCGTCGGCGACACGCCGGCGGCCCCTTCTGCGTCGCGCCCGGGCGGACGCGCCTATCCCTGCCCCGCGAGCGTGCCGCCGAGCTCGAGCAGCGAGAAGAGCCGCTCGACCGCGAGCGCGTAAAGCCCCTCGGCGCTCCCGAGCGCCTCCTCCAGCGACATCGCGTCGATCGCCGTCGGCACCATCGCCGAGAGCCCCGGCATGTCGCCCGCGTCGGCGCTCATGCCGCCCACGACGGCAACGCACGGCACCCCGGCCGCCGCGCAGGCCGCCGCCACGCCTGAGACGACCTTGCCGCGCGCGGTCTGGGCGTCCGCGTGCCCCTCCCCGGTGACGCAGAGGTCGGCGTCGGCGAGAAGCGCGTCAAAGCCGACGAGCTCCAGCACGCGCGCCACGCCGGATACCGGCTCGGCGTCGAGAAGCGCGAGGCATGCCGCGCCGAGCCCGCCCGCCGCCCCGGCGCCGGGAACGTCGAAGCTGCGCCCGAACGCCCGCTCGAGGACGTGCGCCCAGCGGCGCATCCCGGCGTCCAGCCGCCGGACCGTCGCGGGTGCGGCCCCCTTCTGCGGGCCGAAGACGCAGCTCGCGCCCTCGGGGCCCACGAGCGGGTTGTCGACGTCGCACATCATGCAGAAGCGCGCGCCCGCCACGAGCGGGCTCACGCCGGAGAGGTCCACGGAGGCGACGCGCCCCAGGTCGGCGCCCCTGCCGGCGAGCTCGTGGCCCTCCTCGTCGAGGAGGCGCGCGCCGAGGGCGCGGGCGAGCCCCATGCCGCCGTCGTTGGTCGCGCTGCCGCCGAGGGCGACGGTCACGTCGCGCGCGCCGCGGGCGAGCGCGTCGGCGACGAGCTGGCCGGTTCCGTAGGTGCTCGTCGCGAGCGGGTCGCGCTCGTCGGGGGAGAGCAGCGTGAGGCCGGAGGCCGCGGCCGTCTCGATGACGGCGCGGCCTCCGGGCAGCAGCGCGTAGGCGGCCTCGACGGGCCTGCCCAGGGGGTCGGAGACAAGCGCGCTGACCCGCTCGCCCCCGCAGGCGGAGACGAGGGCGTCGACCGTGCCCTCGCCGCCGTCGGCCATGGGCACGGCGGTCCAGGAGCAGTCGGGGAAGTGCCGCTCGGCCGCCGCGGCGAGCAGGCGAGCCGCGTCCTCCGACGACAGCGTGCCCTTGAGCGAGTCGGACGCGAAGACAAACCTCGGTGTGCCCCTCATCGTGACCAGCTTCCCTCCAGTTCGAACGTTGCCACGGCATGCGGGGCGACGGAGGCGTCGCCCGCCTCCGGCTCCTCGGCCAGGTTGAGGCGCGCGGCGATCGCCGCCCCCTCGACCTCGCGGGCCTCCCCGAGCTCATTGTAGAAGCGCGGGAGCACGGCGTCCCGGACCTCCGCGAGCTTGACCGCGGGCGGCGTCAGTGCGGGGTCCGCCTACTTGAGGGAGAGCGGCGAGGTGAGCTGAGGCGGCGCGTGGCCTATACTGTCGGCGGGCACGACGAGCGAGGGGGCACGGCCTTGATCAGGCTCTTCGCGAGCGACCTCGACGGGACGCTCCTCAACCACTTCCACGGCACCGACGGCGCGATCGTGCGTCGGCTGCGGCGCGCGCTCGACGCGGGCCGCCACGTCGCCCTGGCGACGGGCCGCTGCGTGCGCCGTCCCGCGGACCTGGGGTTCGGCGACCTGCCGCTCGAGTCCGTGGGTGCTAACGGCGCGCACGTCGTGGGGCGCGACGGAGAGGTGCTTCGCCACGCCACGATCGACCCCGCCGTCGTCGGGGAGCTGCTCGCCGCCTTTCCCGGCGTTTGCGCCAGCTGCGTCGGGCGCGACCACACCTACGTGCGCGGTACCCGCGAGCAGCGCGACGCGGCCCTCCCCAGGATGGCGGGCCTGGCGGGGCTCGTCGTCCGCCGGCGCATGTCGCGCCTCGCGGAGTCGGGCGAGGAGATCGTGGACCAGACCGACGCAGACGTGCTCGCCCAGGACATCTGCAAGATCAACTTTCGCGTGGCGGACGAAGGCGAGCGCCGCGAGGTCGAGGCGTTTGTCTCCGAGCACGCCGACGTGCTGGTCAACGCCTCCTTCGACGGCGACCTCTTCGAGCTCACCGAGGCGGGTGTGAACAAGGGGGAGGCCGTCGCCTGGCTCGCCGGCGAGCTGGGAATCCCCGAGGGCGAGGTCGCGGTCTACGGCGACGGCGGCAACGACCTGGCGATGCTCGCGCGCTTCGACCATGCCTACGCCACGAGCAACGGCAGCGACGCCGCCAAGCGCGCGGCCGGGAACGTCATCGGGAGCTGCGCGTTCCATTCGGTGCCGCGCCACATCCTGGCGACCGTCCGCCGCGAGGGACCGCTCCGCTGAGCCCCCGGAACGCGCGCCCGCTACCGCACCACGCGCGCGCCGCGCGGCATGACGCCCCTCGCGCTCGTCGCCACGAGCACGTTGTTGCCGGGCTTGCCGGGCTCGTCGGGCCACTCGGGCACGTACCCCACGTGCTCGAACTCGCGCCCGAAGCAATCCACGACCTCGTCGAGCACCCGTGCGCGGCGCCCCTCGAAGGCGCAGCGCACGTTGGCGAGGTAGGCGCCGTCCCCCGCGAGGTGCCCTCGGACCACGGCGGCCCCCTCGGACGAGGTCAGCGGCCCGAGCGGGCGGTTCCCCGAGAACGCGTCGTTCACGATCACGTCGTAGGGCTCGGCGGCGGCCCGCACGAACCCCCACGCGTCACCCGTGATCAGGCGCAGCCGCCCGTCCCTCTCGGCCCCGGTCTTCTCGAGGCACTCGTCGAGGAAGAAGAACTCGCGTGCCAGCGCGGTCATGGCGGGGTCTATCTCGACCACGTCAACGCGCGCCTCGGGCACGTACGCCGCCAGGTACTTGGGCAGCGAGTAGCCGCCCCCGCCCATCACCAGCACGCGCAGCGGCGCGTCGGCCGTGCGGGCGCGCGAGCGCACCATGCCCTCGATCACGCGCGCCATCTCGCGGTGGTACTCGCACGCCAGCTGGAAGCGCAGGTCCTCGGGAACGTAGCAGCCGCTCTGGAAGGTGCCGTTGACGTTGAGCAGACGCACGGGGGTGTGGTCGAGGTTCTCGGCGTCAAAGACGAGCGTGATGCCGAACTTGGTGCGGCGCATCACCACGTTCCGCCTGCGCAGAAGCCACGGCATCGCGGCGAGGAACGCCGTGCACGCGACGGTCAGCACGGCGAGGGCGATCAGGATCTCTCTCAAGGCGGCCTCCTTGCGGCGGGAATCGCGACACGGCGCATTTCTCGCGTTTAGAGATTGTGAGTAGCACGAAACCTCGGTTATACTAGCTGATGCTAGATTGGGCCTCAGGTCCGCTCACACGTCTACACACTGGAAGGACATCATAATGATCTTTGGCATGGGTCCGTTTGAGCTCATTCTCATCGTCGTCGTCATCCTGATCATCTTTGGGCCCAAGAACCTGCCCAAGATCGGCTCCGCCCTCGGCAAGACCGTGAAGAACGTCCGCGAGGGCATGGAGGAGGGCTCCGAGGACAAGGCCGACGAGGCCGACTCGCCCATCGAGTCCCATGACGTGGAGGTCGTCGAGGACGAGGATGACGCCGACGCCCCCGAGGTCGCGTCCTCCGACACCGTCTTCTGCTCCCAGTGCGGCGCCAAGAACGACGCCGGCGCCTCCTTCTGCTCCAAGTGCGGGGCCAAGCTCAACTAACGGCAACGGCACGCATCGGGCAGCAGGCAAAAAGGAGCACGCATGGACAACGCCAAGAAGATCGAGCTCACGGCCGAGGGTCGCCAGAAGCTCGTCGACGAGCTCGCGTATCGCGAGGGCGAGAAGCACGATGAGATCGTCGAGCGCATCAAGGAGGCCCGCGGCTTTGGCGACCTCTCGGAGAACTCCGAGTACGACGCCGCCAAGGAGGAGCAGTCCAAGAACGAGTCCCGCATCAACGAGATTCGCCAGATCCTCTCGATGGCCACCGTCGTCGAGGACCAGGGCCACGCGCTGACCGTCTCCATCGGAACCACCGTTGAGCTCGAGGACGAGAAGGGCAAGACGTCCACGTTCAGCATCGTGGGCACCACCGAGACCAACTCGCTCGAGCACCGCATCTCCGTCGAGTCCCCCGTGGGCAAGGCCCTCGTGGGTCACGAGAAGGGCGACAAGATCGAGGTCGTCGCGCCGTCCGGCAAGACGCGGAAGTACACCATCACGGGGATCTCCCGCTAGGCTACTTCCTCACCCAAGCAAGCGTGGCGCCCCGTGTCTGCGACAGCAGGTGCGGGGCGTCGTACATGAAAGGACCCCCATGGCCGACAACGCCACCACCACCGACGAGCGGACGATGCGCCGCGCGCGCCGCCAGGCCCTCATCGACGCCGGTGTGAACCCGTACCCCATCGCCTCCGAGGTCACGGCCCACGCCGCCGAGCTGGAGGAGCGCTATGCCGACCTCGCCGACGGCACGGACACCGCCGACGAGGCGAGCGTCGCCGGCCGCATCCGGGCGCTCCGCAAGCAGGGCAAGGCCGCGTTCGTCGTGCTCGAGGACGTGACCGGCTCCATCCAGCTCTTCTGCCGCCGTGACGTGCTCGGCGACGAGGGCTGGGCGCTTCTCGCCAACCTCGACCTCGGCGACATCGTGGGCGCCACTGGCACGGTGCTGCGCACCCGCCGCGGCCAGCTCTCCGTCTCGCCCGTCTCGCTCACCGTGCTCTCCAAGGCGCTGCGCCCCCTGCCCGAGAAGTTCCACGGTCTCACCGACCGCGAGGTGCGCTATCGCCAGCGCTACCTCGACCTCATCATGAACCCCGAGGTGCGCGACGTCTTCCGCAAGCGCAGCCGGATCGTCTCGCTGATCCGCCGCCACATGGAGGCGGACGGCTACATGGAGGTCGAGACGCCGATGATGCACGCCATCCTCGGCGGCGCCAACGCCAAGCCGTTCGTGACGCACTTCAACGCCCTCGACCGTGACTTCTACCTGCGCATCGCTACCGAGCTGCCGCTCAAGCGCCTCATCGTGGGCGGCCTGGAGCGCGTCTTCGAGATCGGCCGCAACTTCCGCAACGAGGGCATGGACCTCACGCACAACCCCGAGTTCACCTCGATGGAGGCCTACTGCGCCTACGGCGACCTCTCCACGATGAAGCGCCTCTCCCAGGACCTCTTCAAGATGATCGCGCGCGAGGTCTGCGGCTGCGAGGAGGGACACGAGGTCATCACCTACCAGGGCCAGCAGATCGACATGTCCGGGGAGTGGGCAAGCCGTCCGCTCTCCGAGATCGCCTCGGAGTGCGTGGGCGAGCACGTGGACATGGACACGCCGGTCGAGCGTCTGCGCGAGCTGTGCGAGAGGCACGGCATCGAGACCCAGCCCAGCTGGGGTCCCGGCAAGCTCCTCTTCGAGCTCTATGACGAGCTGGGGGAGAAGACCATCGTCAACCCCACGTTCGTGTGCGACTACCCGGAGGAGGTCTCCCCGCTCTCCAAGCGCAAGCCCGAGGACCCGCGCCTCACGGACCGCTTCGAGCTGGTCATCGCCGGCCACGAGTACGCCAACGCCTTCTCCGAGCTCAACGACCCCGTGGACCAGGCGGGCCGCTTCGCCGAGCAGGTGGCGGCCAAGGGCCTGGGCGACGACGAGGCCATGGGGTACGACTACGACTACGTTCGCGCCCTCGAGTACGGCATGCCGCCCGCCGGCGGCATCGGCTACGGCATCGACCGCATGGTGATGCTCTTCTGCGACCAGCCGGCCATCCGTGACGTGCTGCTGTTCCCCGCCATGAAGCCGGAGGCCGTCACGCACGCCGACATCCAGGCGCAGCTGGCCGACGTCGTCACCGACGAGGCGGCCGCCTCCGTCGAGGACATCGCCGCCGACTCCGAGCGCGTCGCGGCGCCCGTCGAGGGCCCCGCGGCGCTTTCCGCGGGCATGGACCGCGCCGCCGCCCTCGCGCTCCTCGCCGAGCACAACAAGGAGCCGTTCCACATCGAGCACGGCGAGACCGTCGGCGGCGTGATGCGCCAGCTCGCGCTCGAGATGGACCCCGACAACGCCGACTTCTGGGAGGTCGTGGGCATCCTGCACGACCTCGACTGGGAGGAGCACGCGGACGACCCTGCCAACCACACGGTCTACGCAGCCGAGCTGCTGCGCGCCGCGGGCGGCACCGAGGAGCTGATCCACGCGATCCAGTCGCACAACTCGGACCACAACCCCGACCTGCCTGCGCCCGAGCTCCCCATGGAGAGGGTCCTCTTCGCCGTGGACGAGCTCACGGGCCTCATTGGCGCGGCGGTGATCATGCGGCCGAGCAAGTCCGTCATGGACTTCGAGGTGAAGTCGCTCAAGAAGAAGTTCAAGGACAAGCGCTTCGCCGCTGGCTGCGATCGTAACGTGGTCCGCAAGGGCGCCGAGCTCTGCGGCTGGGAGCTCGACGAGCTCTTCTCGCGGACGATCGACGCGATGAAGGCAATCGCCCCCGACCGCGACAC
>DGYFR06201__coassemble_241_pt1 | contig 16161 bp, 13 predicted proteins | sample DGYFR06201__metabat2_high_PE_046 | metagenome-assembled genome bin DGYFR06201
GGCGGGGCGAGAGGGTCCGCCCGCACTTGATCGACCTGTCTTACCGAAGGGACTCACATGAAGGTCACGCCGCCGCCCGTGCACGTTCCGCGCCCGTACGCGCTGCCGGCCACCGCGCTCGCGGCGCGCGTTGAGGTGCCGACCGAGGACGGGGCGACGATCGTGGCCTGGACGTACGCGCCGGCGGGCGTGACCGACGAGCCGGGCACGCCGTTCGGCCTCGGCCTGTCGGTGCCCCCGGTCCTCATGCTGCATGGCAACGGCGAGGAGCACGGCATCTTTGGCCCGGTGATCGACGCCGTCTGCGCGAGCGGTCGCGCCGTGATCGCCGTGGACTCCCGCGCACAGGGCGCCTCGACCCGCGGCACGGCGCCGCTCTCCTACGAGCTCATGGCCGCCGACGCCCGTGAGGTCTGCTCGCGCCTCGGCGTGCCCCAGGTCCACGTGCTCGGCTTCTCCGACGGTGGCATCCTCGGCCTGCTCCTTGCGCGCGACTGGGGCGAGCACGTGCTCTCCGTGACCGCGCTCGGCGCCAACCTCACGCCAGCCGGCCTGCCCCGGGAGGACACCGATTGGATGGCCTTCGCCGCCGCCGAGAACCGCCGCTGGGCCCAGGAGGGGACGGAGGGGGTCACCCTCGAGGACGGCACGCCGGTGCCCTCCCCCGCCGAGTCCGCCCGCATCGCGGAGCTGCTCCAGCTCATGGTCGACCAGCCGCAGATAGAAGCCGCGTCGCTCGCCTGCGTGCGCTGCCCCGTGACCGTCATGGTCGGGGAGTTCGACGAGATCCTCCCCGAGGAGACCGACCGCATCGTCGCCGCGATCCCCGGGGCGCGCAAGGTCGTGGAGCCCGGCGTCGACCACAACCTCCCCAAGATGGCCCCCGCCGCCGTGGCGCGCGAGCTGCTTGCCGCAGTCGCCCGCAACGACGTTCGTCACGAGGGCCGCGCGACCGTGCCGGGCGACGTCGCCGTGGTGCGCCTGCCCGTCTCGGGCCTCTGGGCCGAACGGCTCGAGCGGCTGTACGCCAGCGTCTGCGCCGCGGGCGGGACCTGCGGCTGGGTCCCCGAGGTCTGGCCCCCCGCCGGCATGGCGCGCGAGCTGCTCGCCGCGGGCTCCTACTGGGGAGCGTTCGACGCCACGGCGGTCCGCGACGGGGCGCCCGCCGAGGACGCCGCCCTTCTCGGCGCCGTGGCGATGGACACCGACGCGGACATGGGCGACGGCACCGCCCCCGGCCACGGCTCCGGCTCGGGCGGCCCCGGCTGGGAGGACCTGCCCGAGCGCGCGGTGCGGGGGCTCCACCTGCTCGCCGTTGACCCGGCGGCGCGCGGCCGTCACGTCTCGGTCGCCCTGCTCGCCGCGACGGCGCGCGAGGCCCGCGCGGAGGGCGCCCGCACGGTCCGGCTCAACACCTCGGTCCAGAGCGTCGAGGCCAACGCGATGTACACGCGCTGCGGCTTCACCCGGCACAGGCCGATCTGGCTCCCCTACCCCGAGCTGCCGATGCCCGGCTGGACCAACCTCTGGGAGCTGCGGCTCGACGCGTAGCTACGCGCACGGGAACGTCACGGTGATGGTGGTGCCCTTGTCGACCTTGCTCTCGAGCGCCACGGTCGCGCCGTGGTAGGCGGCGGCGTGCTTGACGATGGCAAGGCCCAGGCCCGTGCCGCCCATGTCGCGGCTGCGCCCCTTGTCCACGCGGTAGAACCGCTCGAAGACCTTGTCCTGCGACGCCTCGGGGATGCCGATGCCGGTGTCGGAGACGCGCAGGCACGTGCCGCCGCCGTTGGAGGGCAGCACCCACACGAAGACCTTGCCTCCAGGCCGGTTGTAGCGTATGGCGTTGTCGCACAGGTTGCTCACCAGCTCGTCGAGCAGGCGCGGGTTGCCGCGCACGTTCATCGAGACGCCCTCCACCGAGACGTCCACCTTGGCCTTTCGCGCCTTGGACGCCAGGCGGTCGGCGACGTCGCGCGCCACTGCGAGCAGGTTCACGCTCTCGGAGGGCTCGAAGAGCTCCCTCGACCCCGCGCGCTCGGTCTCGTCGAGCTTGGAGAGGGTGAGGATGTCGCTGACGAGGCTCGAGAGGCGTCGGGCGTCGTCGTAGATGCGCCCGGCAAAGCCCGGCACGTCCTTGGGCTTGGCGATGCCGTCGCGGATGAGCTCCGCCGCGCCGGAGATCGACGCGATCGGCGTCTTGAGCTCGTGCGTCACGTTGGCGGTGAACTCGCGGCGCATGTCGGCGGCGTCCTGGATCTGGCTCATGCGCTGCACGAGCTCGGCGTGCTGCTCGTTCAGTCGGTTCACGAGCGGGTCGAGCTCCACGTAGGGAGCCACGCCGTCACCCGAGGACGGGTCGATCTCCAGGATCGGCTGGACGAAGCGGCGCGACAGCCACCGCGTGACCAGCCAGCTCGCCCCCACCAGCACGACGGCGAACAGGACGAGGAGGACGAGGTCCTGGAACAGGAACGCCATCACCCCGGCCCTGTCGACCGACAGGCGCACCACCTGGCCGGAGTCGAGCCGCTCCGCCTCGTAGATGCTCATGTAGCCGACGGTGTCGCTGCCGCGCTCCGACGAGCCCGTCCCGTTCTCGAACGCGGAGACGACCTCGGGTCGGTCGGCGTGGCTGGGCAGCTCGGAGGCGTCCGCGAGACTGTCGTAGGTCACCGTCCCGTCGGGGTCGATGAGGGTGACGCGAACGTCGCCGAGGTCGAGCCTGGCGAGCATGGCGGCGTCGTCGTCGGTGAGGTTGAGCAGGGACGACAGCATGCGGCACTCGCCGGCGAGCTGATCGTGCTCGTCGGCGAGGAACGCGCTCTGGTATATGAGGGAGGCCGCCACGGTGACGACCAGCGCCACGCCCGCGCACGCGGCCACGAGCGCCTTGAACATGCGATGGGAGAGCGACCCCTTTGACCCGGGCTGCCTGACCACGCTGCCTCCCCCTCGATAGAATGCCTAGCCGCGGACGCGGTACCCCACGCCGCGGACGGTCTCGATCAGGTCCGACGAGTCGCCGAGCTTGGCGCGAATCTGCTGGACGTGCACGTCGACCGTGCGCGAGCCGCCGTCGAAGTCCCAGCCCCAGACGCGCTGGAGGAGCGTCTCGCGCGAGAAGACCACGCCGGGCGAGCGCATGAGGAACTCGAGCAGGTCGAACTCGCGCATCGTCAGCTGGACCTCGCGGCCCGCCACGCTGACCTCGCGCCGGTCGGGCCAGAGGGTCACGTCGTCGCAGACGAGCGAGACGGGCTTCTCCTGGACGACGGCCTCGCGACCGGCGCGGCGCAGCAGGGCGCGCGTGCGGCTCACGACCTCCATCATGCCGAAGGGCTTGGAGAGGTAGTCGTCTGCGCCGTTGTCGAGCGCGCGCACGGTGTCCAGCTCGGTGTCCTTGGCGGTGAGCATCATGACCGGCACGTCCTTGAGGCCGGGCGTGCGACGCAGACGGGCCAGGATGTCCAGCCCGTCCGCGTCGGGCAGCATGATGTCGAGAAGGACGGCGTCGGGGGTGCGCTCGGCGCACGCGCGGCGAAACTCGGCGTCGTCGGCGCATCCGCGCGCCTCGATGCCCCCCTGGCCGAGCGCGTAGACGGTCAGCTCCCGGATGTTCTTGTCGTCCTCGACGTAGTAGACCAACGCTCTTCTCTCCCGTACTCAGTCTCAGGCCCGTTACGCTTCCTGCCCCTCGGGGCGCTGCTGGCTCGCCTTCTCGGCCACCACGTGCTCGCCGGTGACGCGGAAGATCGCCCAGGCGCCCACGCGCTTGGCGAGGTCGCCGATGCGCTCGAAGTACTTGGCGACCATGAGGAGCTCGGGCAGGTAGCGCGCGGAGGACTTGCCGTCGCGGATGAGCCCGACGAGCTTCTCCTCCACCTCATCATAGAGCGCGTTGACGCGGTTGTCGTCCTCGACGACCTTCTGGGCCTTCTCGACGTCCGAGGCGGCAAAGGCGGCGCCGGCCTCCTCGACCATGACGGCGGTCGCCTCGGCCATCTCGGTGAAGTCGTCGGCGAGCTTCTTGGTGGCCTTGGCTGGAATCTCCTCGACGAGGAACGCGATGTCGCGGGTCATGCCGTCGATGTGGGTGAGGTCCGAGACGATGCGGAACGCCCCCGAGACGAAGCGCAGGTCCTCTCCGATGAGCGGCTGCTGGAGCAGCATGACGTCGAGGCAGTTCTCCTCGATCGCGTTGCGCAGGCGGTCCTCGTTCTTGCGGCCGGCCATGACGCCCTCGGAGGCGCCCTTGTCTCCGCAGGCGGCGAGGCCGGCGGCGCGGACGTCGGAGGCGCACTTCTCGGTCAGGCGGTTGAGGTACTCCTCGATGTCGTCGAGCTGCTTGGTGAACTTGCTGCGGGTTGCTGCTGCCATTAGCTGAACCTCCCTGATAGGTACTCCTGGGTGCGCTGCTCGCGCGGGTTGGCGAAGAACTGGCGGGTGGGCGCCTCCTCGATGAGCTCGCCCAGATAGAAGAATACCGTCTTGTCGGCGACTCGTGCGGCCTGCTGCATGTTGTGGGTCACGACCACGACGGTGTGGTCCTCGGAGAGCTCGGTCATGAGCTCCTCGACCATGCTCGTGGAGATGGGGTCGAGCGCCGAGGTGGGCTCGTCCATGAGCAGGACCTCGGGGTCGGTGGCCAGGGCGCGGGCGATGCAGAGGCGCTGCTGCTGGCCGCCCGAGAGGCCCAGGCCGCTCTTGTCGAGGTCGTCCTTGACCTCGTCCCAGAGCGCGGCGCGCGTGAGGCAGCGCTCGCAGATCTCGTCCCCCTCGGCCTTGGAGAGGCGCTTCATGCGCCTGGGCCCGTAGAGGATGTTCTCGCGGATGCTCATCGGGAACGGGTTGGGGTGCTGGAAGACCATGCCCACGTAGACGCGCAGGGCGTTGGCGTCCATCTTGAAGATGTCCTGGCCGTCGAACTCGATCGTGCCCTCGGTGCGCACGGACTCCACGAAGTCGCACATGCGGTTGAAGGTCCGCAGCAGCGTGGACTTGCCGCAGCCGGACGGGCCGATGAAGGCGGTGGCGCGGTTGCGCGGAATCTTGAGGTCAATGTTCTTGAGGGCCTGGAAGTCCCCGTACCACAGGTCGAAGTCCTTGACGGAGATCGCGGTCTCGGCGTTGTCCAGGGAGCGGTAGACGCCCTCGTTAAGCTCAGTGTCCATGTTCCTCCCCCTAGCCGAAGCGGCCCGTCAGATAGTCGACGAGGCGCTGGTCGTGCGGGTCCGAGAAGATCTGCTGCGTGGTGCCCGTCTCGATCATGTCGCCCACGTAGAAGAAGGCGGTGCGGTCGGAGACGCGCGTGGCCTGCTCCATGTTGTGCGTGACGATAATCTCGCAGATGCCGGTCGCGGCGATGTCGCGGATCGTCTCCTCGATCGCGAACGTGGAGATCGGGTCGAGCGCGGAGCACGGCTCGTCGAACAGGACCACGTCCGGCTTCATCGCGAGCGTGCGGGCGATGCACAGGCGCTGCTGCTGCCCGCCGGAGAGGGCGTGCGCGGACTGCCTGAGCTTGTCCTTGACCTCGTCCCAGAGCGCCGCCTGCCGCAGCGACGTCTCCACGAGCTCGTCCTCCTCCGCCTTGGTCCGCACGCGTCCGTGCTTCTTGGGCGCGAAGAGGATGTTCTCGCGGATGGACTTGCGGAAGGGCGTGGGCTGCTGGAAGACCATGCCGATCGACTTGCGCAGCTCGAAGAGGTTCTCCTTGGGCGTGTTGATGTCGTGTCCGTGGTAGAGGATCTGGCCGCCCACGGAGCAGCGGGGGATCTCCCGGTTCATGAGGTTGAGGCAGCGCAGGAACGTCGACTTGCCGCAGCCGGAGGGGCCGATGAGAGCCGTGACCTGACCGGCCTCGAACGTGAGGCTCGTCTTGTGGAGCGCCTCGTGGGTGAGGTCGTAGGTGACCGTCACGTCCTGGGTGTGCAGCAGCGGGGCGCCCTTGTCGACCGCGCGCTGGTCCTGGATGGTGGTGGTGTCTGTCATTCGGCGGTCAGCCTCCTAGAGAGGAACTTGCCGAGCAGGCGGGCAAGCACGTTGAAGAGAAGCACGCAGACGAGCAGGATCGTGGCCGTGCCCCAGACGATCTCCGTGGATCCGTCGGTGGGCTCGGAGGTGAGGCGCCAGATGTAGACGGCGAGCGAGCAGGCCGGACGGAAGATGTTGAACGGATTGGTGGGGCTCAGGAGGTTGAGCGAGCCGAAGTTCAGGCGCGCGGGGGCGGAGCCCGCGGTGAAGATCAGCGCGGCGGCCTCGCCGAAGACGCGGCCGGCGGAGAGCACCACGCCGGTGACGATGGCGGGCATGGCGGCCGGCAGCAGCACGTTAAGCGTGGTCTCCCAGCGGGTGAGGCCCATGGCGAGGGCGGCGTCGCGCTGGCTGCGCGGCACGTCCTCGAGCGCCTGCTGGATCGTGCGGACGAGGATGGGGATGTTGAACATCGTGAGCGCGCAGGCGCCTGCGATGATCGAGATGCCCCAGCCGAGCGTCACCACGAAGAACAGCGAGCCGAACATGCCGACGACGATCGACGGCAGCGAGGACAGCGTCTCGATGGCCGTCTTGGCCGCCGAGGTGACCCAGTTGTCGGGCGCGTACTCCACCAGGAAGATGGCGGCGCCGAGCGAGATGGGCACCGAGATGACGAGCGTCACCAGCAGCAGGTAGAAGGAGTCCCACAGCTGGTAGAGGATGCCCGGCATGACCTCGCTGTTGTAGGGGTTGGTGAGGAAGCCGGGCGTGAGCGCGCGACCCGCGCCGCGGGCGATGATGTAGGCGATGATCGCGACGACGAGCAGGATGACGAGGCCGACGATGACGGTGAGGACGCCCGTGGCGATCTTGTCCTGGCGGTCGATGCGGGCGACGTGGGCGTCGAGTGAGCGGCTAGCCATTCGCCTTCGCCCCCTTCCGGCCGATGAGGTGGATGATCAGGATGAAGATGAGGGACATGACGAGAAGGAGCAGGCCGAGCGTCCACAGGGCGTGGTAGTACTCGGAGCCCGAGACGGCGTTGGAGAGACCCGCCGTGAGCGCCGCGGTGAGCGTGGAGGCCGGGTCGAGAAGACCGGTGGGCATGGAGCGCTCGACGCCGCCGATGACCATCTGGACGGCCAGCGTCTCGCCGAAGGCACGCGTCATGCCGAGGATCACCGCGGTCATCAGCGACGGCGTCGCGCTCTTGAGCACGACGTGCCAGGTGGTCTGCCAGCGCGTGCAGCCGAGGGCGTAGGAGCCCTCGCGATACTGGTTGGGCACGGCGCGCAGCGCGTCCATCGAGAGCGTGGTGATCGTCGGCAGGATCATGATGGCGAGCACGAGGGCGCCCGAGAGGATGCCCGCGCCGGTGGGCGCGGCGTCGCCGAAGACGGCCTTGACGAGCGAGTTGATCACGTAGAGGCCCAGGACGCCGTAGACGACCGACGGGATGCCGACCAGAAGCTCGATCACCGGCTGGAAGACGCGACGGCCGAAGCCGGGGGCGACCTCGACGACGAAGATCGCGGATCCAATCGCGACCGGAAGGGCGAAGAGGGTCGAGAGCAGCGTCACCGCGAAGGAGCCCACGATCATGGGCAGTGCGCCGTAGCGCTCCTGCTCGGGAATCCAGTTCTGTCCGGTGAAGAAGGCGATCGGGTCCATGCCGTCGACGAAGAACGTGGAGAGGCCCTGCTGGGCGACCATGAAGATCAGCGTGACGACGACAAGCGCGACGAGCGCCACACAGAAGCCGGTGATGCCCAGCCCTATGTTCTCGAGCCTCCGCTTGGGCATGAGTTGTGCCATGTGGGAGAGCCTTTCTCGTCAGGGGGGCGGCGGCGCCCCCCTCACGGGAGGGAGACGCCGCCGGCAGGGGTAAGGAATCGGTTGCTAGGCGATCTCGGTGATGTTGCCGTCGACGTCCTTCTGGACCTTCATGTCCGCCATGGGGATGAAGCCCTCCTCCACGACGGTGGCGGCGAAGTCATCGGACATGATGAACTCGATGAAGGCCTTCGTGACGGGCGCGGTGGCCTCGTCCTCGTCGGAGCGGGTGTACATGTGCTCGTAGGCCCAGATCAGGAAGTCGCCGCTCTCGACGTTCTCCTGGGTCGGGTCGATGCCGTCGACGGAGAGGGCCTTGATGCCGTCGTTCTCCATGTAGTTGAAGGCGACGTAGGAGATGGAGCCCTCGGTCGCGGCGACCTGCTCGACGACGGTACCCGAGGAGTCGACCTCGGCGACCGGGCGGAAGCTGTCGGGAGCGGTCTCGCCGGCGAGGACGGCGTTCTCGAAGGTGGCGCGGGTGCCCGAGCCGGCCTCGCGCTGGATGACCTGGATGGTGCCGGCGGTGCCGCCCACCTCGGACCAGTCGGTGATCTCGCCGAGGAAGATGCCCTTGAGCTGCTCGGTGGTGATGTCGTCGATGTCGACGTTGGCGTTCACGATCGGGCCCATGCCCACGATGCAGACCTGGTTGTCGACGAGGTTCTCGCACTGGTCGGCCTCGAGCTTCTCCTCGGCGAAGACGTCGGAGCGGCCGATCTGGACGGAGCCCTCGGCGACCTGCGAGAGGCCCTGGCCGGAGCCGCCGGCGGAGATGGCGATGGAGACGTCGCCGTTGGCCTCCATGAAGGCGTCGGCGGCCTTCTCGACGAGCGGCTGGAAGGAGGTGGCGCCGGAGCAGGAGATGGAGCCGGCGAGCGCGGCGTCAGCGGCGGCGTCGCCCTCGTCGGTGGCGGCGGTGTCGGTGGTGCCACCGCAGGCGGCAAGGCCGGCGACAGCAGCGGTGGCGCCGAAGACGCCCATGAACTGACGACGAGTGAGATCAAGCTTGGACATGAACAATCCTTTCCCGTGGATGTGGCCGGAACCCCGCGGGGACCCAGCCGGTTCGAGACGAATCCTAGGCTCGGCCGCACGCGCCGCGGCCCTCATTTCCGATGCATTACGGGAGCCTGACAGCGCCTTACAATTGGCTTACAGAGCGCCTTACATATCCGCCCCGATTTGTAAGCTGCCGCTTGCCGGATGCTGCGACCTGCCGTTTCTACCGTTCGGCGGAAGCTTACACATGTTCTTCTCGCCCGCCGCCACCTCGCCTCCCCCAGGCGGCTTCAGGCCGCCACCCCGTTTATGTGAATGCTTTGTCAGGTACCAAGGAAAATATCGCAAGGTACCTTGAAATCTATCTCGCACCGTCTCACAATGGCCCCTTGTCGAAAGGAGTCACATGAAGAGAAAAGAGGAGAAGGGGCTCACGGGCCGCGAGGTGGTCCACACCCTCGGCAGGAGCATCCGCGAGTTCAGGGGCGCCTCCGTCGCCACGCCGATCATCGTCTCCGGCGAGGTGGTCATGGAGGTCGCCATCCCGTTCGTGACGGCACAGCTCATCAACTCGATCCAGGCCGGGGCCACCCTGGGCCAGATGCTCCCCTACGCGGGCGTTCTCGTGGCCATGGCGCTCGCGTCGCTCGCCTTCGGCATCGGCGCCGGCGTCACCTGCAGCCAGGCCTCCTGCGGCCTGGCCATGAACCTGCGCCACGACGTTTTCGCCGCGGTGCAGCGCTTCAGCTTCGCCAACATCGACCGGTTCTCGTCCAGCTCGCTCGTAACGCGCCTCACCACGGACGTCACCAACGTCCAGCTCGCCTACATGATGATCATCCGCACCGCCATCCGCTGCCCGCTGCTGCTGATCGCGGGCATCGTCATGGCGTTCATCATGGCCGGCCCGCTCGCCCTGGTCTTCGTGATCATCGTGCCGATCCTGGGCTTTGGCCTCTACAAGGTCGTGCGCACCGTGCACCCGATCTTCCGCTCGGTCTTCCACAAGTACGACGCCCTCAACGAGTCCATCGAGGAGAACGTCACCGGCATGCGCGACGTCAAGAGCTACGTGCGCCAGGACTACGAGAAGGAGAAGTTCGGTCGCGCCGCCCAGGACGTCTGCGCCGACTTCACCCGCGCCGAGAAGATCCTCGCGCTCAACACGCCGATGATGAACTTCGCGGTCTACACGGTCTTCGTCGTCGTCATCCAGTTCGGCAGCTACCTCATCATCTCCAGCCGGGGCAGCCTGCTCAACGTGGGCCAGCTCTCAGCGCTGACCACCTACGGCTTCATGATCCTCATGGCGCTGATGATGGTCTCCATGGTCTTCGCCATGATCACGATGGCCCAGGAGAGCGCGGAGCGCATCTGCGAGGTCCTCACCACCGAGCCCACGATCAAGAACCCCGAGCACCCCGAGACCGAGATGGTCGACGGCTCGATCGACTTCGACCACGTGACGTTCAAGTACTCCGAGAAGGCGGAGCACCGCGCCCTCGCGGAGATCGACCTGCACATCAAGAGCGGCGAGACCATCGGCATCATGGGCGGCACGGGATCCGCCAAGACCTCGCTCGTGAACCTCATCAGCCGTCTCTACGACGTCACCGAGGGCTCCGTCAAGGTGGGCGGCGTGGACGTGCGCGACTACGACCTCGAGTTCCTGCGCAACAACGTGGCCGTGGTGCTGCAGAAGAACGTGCTCTTCTCGGGCACCATCAAGGAGAACCTGCGCTGGGGCAACCCCGACGCCACCTACGACGAGCTCGTGGAGGTCTGCAAGCTCGCGCAGGCGGATGAGTTCATCCAGGGCCTCCCCAAGCAGTACGACTACTACATCGAGCAGGGCGGCACCAACGTCTCGGGCGGCCAGAAGCAGCGCCTGTGCATCGCACGGGCCCTGCTCAAGCACCCCAAGGTGCTGATCCTGGACGACTCCACGAGCGCGGTGGACACCAAGACCGACGCCCTCATCCGCGAGGGCCTCAGGACCTACCTGCCGGACGCCACCAAGATCATCATCGCCCAGCGCACGAGCTCCGTGCAGGACGCCGACCGCATCCTGGTCCTGGAGAACGGGCACGTCGCCGGACTCGGCACCCATGACGAGCTCATGGAGAGCTGCCCGTTCTATCGCGACACCTACCTCGCACAGAACCGCACGACCCAGGAGGCCGAGAGGGACGCCGAGCCCGCGCCTGCGCCGGCCGCGAAGGGAGGTGAGGCCGATGCGCGCTAGCAACAACTCCGCCGAGAACACCCTCAGGAACGTGATCGGCTCCAGCCAGCCCACCGAGCCCGAGCGCGAGCCCGAGCGCCAGAACGTCGCCGGCCGCCAGGTGGAGCAGCCGCGCCGTCGCGGCGGGCGCGGCAGGACGCTCTCGCGCCTCATCAAGACGCTCTTCTCGTTCTACCCGCGCATGCTGCCGCTCGTCATCCTCTGCATCGTGGTCTCGGCCGTGCTCTCGGCCCTTCCCGCCACGTTCATGCAGCGCACGCTCGAGATCGTGACCGCGCACTGGGAGAGCGGCGACTGGGAGGCGGTGGCCGGCCAAGTGGGCTCGCTCGTGCTCACGCTCGTCGGCATCTACGTCGTCTCGCTCGTGCTCAACTTCACCTGGACCCGCGCGATGGCCGTCATCACGCAGGGCTCGCTCGAGAAGTTCCGCGAGCGGCTCTTCGGCCACATGCAGGACCTGCCGATCAGCTACTTCGACCAGCACCAGCGCGGCGACATCATGAGCCACTACACCAACGACATCGACGCGCTGCGCCAGATGATCGGCCAGTCGCTGCCCAACATCACGCTCACCGTGGTCACGCTCGTCTCGGTCTTCTCCGTCATGATCTACTACAGCGTGTGGATGGCCGCCGTCGTCGTGGCCGGGGTCCTGTTCATGGCCTACATGACCAAGGTGCTGGGCAGCCGCTCCGCCCGCAACTTCGTGGCACAGCAGCGCGAGATCGGCGTCGTCGAGGGCCACGTCGAGGAGGTCATGAACGGCCAGCGCGTGGTCAAGGTCTTCTGCCACGAGGAGGCGGCCCAGGAGGACTTCGACGTGCGCAACAGGCGACTGTTCGAGGCGAGCCGCGCGGCCAACATGTACACCAACACGCTCGGCCCCATCCTCATGAACCTCGGAAACCTGATGTACGTCATCGTGGCCCTGGTGGGCGGCGTGTTCATCGAGACCGGCCTGCCCAACCTCTCCATCTCGGGCCTCCCCTTCTCCATCGCCGTGACGGTCCCCTTCCTCAACATGACCCGGCAGTTCTCCGGCCAGATCGGCCAGATCTCCCAGCAGATCAACTCCGTCGTGATGGGCCTCGCCGGCGCCGAGCGCATCTTCGAGCTCATGGACGAGCCGGTGGAGCAGGACGGCGGCTACGTGGAGCTGGTCGCCTGCACGATCGACCGCGACGGCACCGTGCGCGAGTGCGACCGCCGCTCCGGCGATTGGGCCGGCCAGTGGGCGTGGCGCCACCCGCACGGCGACGGCTCCCTGACCTACACCCCGCTCGCCGGCGACGTGCGCCTCTTCGACGTGGACTTCGCCTACCGCAAGGGCCACACGGTCCTGCACGACGTGAGCGTGTGGGCAAAGCCCGGCCAGAAGGTCGCCTTCGTCGGCGCCACGGGCGCGGGCAAGACCACGATCACCAACCTCATCAACCGCTTCTACGACATCGAGGACGGCAAGATCCGCTACGACGGCATCAACGTGAACAAGATCAAGAAGAGCGACCTGCGGAGGTCCCTCGGCGTGGTCCTGCAGGACGTGAACCTGTTCACCGGCACCGTCATGGACAACATCCGCTTCGGACGGCTCGACGCCACCGATGACGAGTGCATGGCGGCGGCCCGCCTCGTGGGCGCCGACGGCTTCATCAAGCGCCTGCCCGAGGGCTACGACACCATGCTCACGGACAACGGCTCCAACCTGAGCCAGGGCCAGAGGCAGCTGCTCTCCATCGCCCGCTGCGCGGTGGCCGACCCGCCCGTCATGATCCTCGACGAGGCTACCTCCTCCATCGACACCCATACCGAGGCGATCGTCCAGCGCGGCATGGACGCGCTCATGTCCGGGCGCACCACGTTCGTGATAGCCCACAGGCTCTCCACGGTCCGCAACTCCGACGCGATCATCGTGCTCGACCACGGCCGCATCATCGAGCGCGGCACCCACGACGAGCTGATCGCCAAGAGGGGCACGTACTACCAGCTCTACACGGGGGCCTTCGAGCTCGAGTAGCGAGAGGGACGTCCGCTCGGGAGACGCCCCCGAGGTTCCTCCGGGAAGCGCGCTTCGCGGAACTTCCCTCCGGAGCCCCGGGGGCGCCGCTCTGTCGGGGCCCACGGCCGGTCGCCCGACGCCGCCGTCCCGGAATCGCCGGGTTTCCGGCGCGGCGCGAGACGCGCGTCCCGGAATCGCCGGGTTTCTCGCCTGGCGAGAAGAGCGCGTCCGAGAATCGGCGCCCTTCTCGCCCGCCCGTCCCGGAATCGGCGGCCTTCCTGGGCGCCGGGCCGGGAAGGGCCCGGATTCTGGGACGGCACGCGTCCAAAGAGTCGGAAGGCCGGCGATTCCGGGACGCCGCGCGCTCGAGGAGCCGGAAGGCCGCCAATTCTCGGACGGGAGCGCCGCGGAAGGCCCCTCCAAGCGGCGCGCCTCACGGAACTTCCTTTGTGCGACACGTCGCGCGCTCGACGTCAACGTGAATCGATTTCCTGGCCGCAAGATGCTATAAAGACAATGTCTTTAAGGAGGCGGCCATGTCTGAGACCACGCTCGTCAACTTCCGGCTCGACCAAGAGACCAAGCGCTCCATGGAGGGCGTCTGCCACGACCTGGGCATGAGCATGACCACTGCGTTCACGCTCTTCGCCAAGAAGGTGGACCGCGAGCGGCGCATCCCGTTCGACGTTTCGCTCGACGGCGCTCCCGCTCCCCTCGCGGCACAGCCGGTGACCATCGCCGCAAACCACGCCGACCCCGCCGTCATCGTCGAGGACGTCGTGCGCGTCTTTGGCGAGGGCACAACGGAGCGACGGGCGCTCGACGGCGCCTCGCTCACCGTGCGTCGGGGCGAGTTCGTTGCCATTATGGGCCCCTCAGGATCGGGCAAGTCAACGCTTCTGCACATTCTCGGCGGGGTGGACTCCGCGACCTCGGGACGCGTGGTCGTGGACGGCATGGACCTCTCCACGCTCGGCGCCGACGCCCTTGCGCTCTACCGCCGGCACACCGTCGGCCTCGTCTACCAGTTCCACAACCTCGTCCCGTTCCTCTCCGCACGTGACAACATCGAGCTCCCCGTGCGCTTCGACGGCTCCCGCCCGGATTCCGCGACGATCGCGGGCCTCCTGGAGCTTCTCGACATCGCAGACTGCGAGAAGAGCATGCCCTCCGAGCTCTCCGGCGGGCAGCAGCAGCGCGTGGCCATCGCACGTGCCCTCGTCTCGCGCCCGGCTGTCGTCCTTGCCGACGAGCCCACGGGGAGCCTTGACCGCGCGAACGGCGAGAGGGTCGTCGAGCTCCTTCGCAGGGCGCGGGAGCGCCTGGGCACCACCATCGTCCTTGTCACCCACGACGAGGGCGTAGCGGCCGCGGCCGACCGCGTCGTGCGCATCTCCGACGGCCGCGTCGTCTGCGGGGAGGAGTAGCCATGCTGCGCAACTACCTTGCGAGCTACGTCCGCCACAACCGAGGCTCCGCCACCTCGCTCGCCGCGATCTCCTTCGTCGCGTCCGCACTGCTCGGACTCGTGATCGGCGTCTCTCAGATGGTCGTGGACGACTACCTTGCGCGCATGGACTACCTCGGCGAGGTCCCGAACATCACCGGTTCGACCGTCGCCTTTGGCGCGGTGACTGCGATGAGCGCGGTCTCGCTCGTGCTCATGCTCAAGAGCGCCTTTGGCGTCTCGATGAGCATGCGCATTCGGCAACTGGGCATCCTCAAGTCAATCGGCGCGAGCGACGCACAGGTCAGGCGCCTTCTGCTCGCGGAGGGCTGCTCGCTCTCTCTGCCCGCGGCATGCCTGGGAGTCCTCGTGGGCATGGGGCTCTCGCTCGCGCTCGTTGCGGCGATCCTCGCCCTGACGACCGAGAGCCGCGTCTACGAGCCTGCCATCGGCCTCTCCCCCTCCTCCGTGCTCGCCGGGCTCCTCGTGGCCGCCACGACGATTGCGGTCTCGGCACTCCTGCCCGCGCGCAGGCTCGGGCGGATCAGCGTGCTCAAGGCCATCTCCGAGGGCGACGACGAGCTCTCGACCATGCGGCGGCCCGGCCCGCTCTTCCGTGCGCTCACTAGACTGCTGGGAATCGAAGCGTCGCTCGCCGCCCAGTCCCTCCGCGCCCGCAGGCGCACCATGCGCACCGCCAACGCGTCGATCGCGCTCGCCGTGCTCGCCTTTGTGACGCTCATGAACGTCGAAACACTCTCGCGCCTCTCCACGCAGGTCACCTACTTCGAGCGCTATGACGGCATCTGGGACGTGCGCGTGAGCGTTGCGGACGGGGCAGCCGCGGGTGCGGACGAGACGCTGCTCGAGGAGCTGCGCTCCATGGACGGCGTTGAGTCGGTCACGCTGGGGGACGAGTACAAGGCCGGGAGCGGCGACCTCTTCTACAACGTCCTCGTGAACTCGCCGACGGCGGAGGTCGAGGTGGCACAGGTCCTTGAGGCGCGGTTCGCGGGCGATAAGAACGTCGAGGTGCTGAGTCTTTCCGCGGAGGCCGAGCGCGACGCGAGCGCGCGGGCGGGACTCCGGCTCTTCGTTGACGTCTTTGCCACAGTCCTTGCCTGCATCGGCGTCTCTGACGTGTTCGCGAGCGTGCTCGGCAGGATCGCCGAACGTCGACGCGAGGTGTCGCAGCTGCTCGCCGCCGGCATCACCCGCAGACAGGTACGGAGGATGCTCGCCTCCGAGGCCACGCTCATCGTGGCCCGCCCGCTCGCGTGGGCGGCCGTACTGAACGTCGCGGTCACCATGCTTGCTGTGGAGGCGAGCCCCGTCACGTGGGAGGCGTTTCTCGCCAACATGCCCCTCGCGCACGTAGCGACGTTTGTCCTGGCCTGCTGGCTGCTCGTCCTGCTCGCCTACCGTCTGGGTGAGCGGCAGATCCTGCGCGGCAACGGCGCGCTCGCGGTTGATCTGACGTAGGACCCCGTCGGAGAGACGGCGGCACGGTCGCAGGCGGGCGCGCCCTCCCCCGCGCTTGACGAGCGAGAACTGGCGTGATCACCCGATCCAGCCCACAAACTCGTCGTCTACGTCCTCCTGGCGACCCACGAGCACGTGGTGCGTCCCGCGGCCGGGGTACGGCTCGGGGGCAACGGC
>DGYFR06201__coassemble_1102_pt1 | contig 15701 bp, 11 predicted proteins | sample DGYFR06201__metabat2_high_PE_046 | metagenome-assembled genome bin DGYFR06201
GTCGGCGAAGGCGCGGCCCGCTTCGGAGAGGGAGACGAGCTTGCTGCGACGGTCCCCGTCGGACGGGACGAGCGTGACCAGCCCACGCGCCTCGAGCGTCTTGAGCGCAGAGTTGACGGTCTGCTTGGAGTAGGAGAAGTGCTCCGCGATCTGGCGCTGCGTGACGCTGCCGCCCGAGACCTCCAGCGCATAGAGAATCCAGTATGCGGTCTCGGAAAGCCCGCAGTTGCGGGCGATCTCATAGTAGAGCTTGTCGCTCTCGCGGTAGAGAACGTCGATCTCTCGCGCGCTGGCAAGCTGGTCTGACACGGACTACCCCCTCTCCTCGGCCGGGCTCTGAGGTTAGTCCGATTTCGGATGATAGTCAAGGGGTGGGTGCCGGGACGGGCCGCCGACCCACCCGCATCGCCGGCACACACGCCGCCGACCCACACACGCCGCCGAGACGGAGCATCTACGGAAAACGAGCCTGAAATCGGCCAGCTTTTCCGTAGTTGCTCCGTCTCGGTGAGGGCGGGCGACATAACGCGCAGGCGAGAAGAACCGCGGCACAGCAAAGGGGCCCGAGCCGAAGCCCGAGCCCCTCCAAGTCGCCGTGTTCGCTAGAGCCTAGAGCTTGCGGACGTTGGAAGCCTGGAGCTTGCCGTTCTGGCCGGTGGTGATGTCAAACTCGACGGCCTGGCCCTCGTCCAGCGTCTTGAAGCCGTCCATCTGAATCTCGGAGTAGTGAACGAACAGGTCGTCCCCATCCTCACGGGAGATGAAGCCGTAGCCCTTGTCCGGATTGAACCACTTAACAGTACCCTGAGCCATGTCGTGCCTTTCTTTCATACGCCCCGCGGGGCAAAAGCTGCGCTTGCGCGCGATACCCGTGGCGATTGCCACGAGGGATATGTTACCCCGAATCCTCTTCCTCAGACACGACAATCCGCCCGCGGGCGATTAGATGCCGGTGGGACGAGAAACACAAGGACGCACGGAGAGCTCATCCATTGTCGCAGTCTTCAAACTCATCAATCAGCAAATGCAGGTTGGATCCGCGCTTGAGCGAATTAGTTCCCTTCTGGGCATATCTCCATGTGTCCGCGTGGCTCTCTCCGGGCACGCGCACTTCCTCGCTCCGCAGCAGCCGCGCAAAGCCCTCTGGGTCACCTTTGTACTTCTCTCCAAATGCGATGGAGAGCCGCTCTTTCTCATCCTCGGAGAAATCTCGTGGCAAACCATAGAGGGCGTGCTCCAGGTTCCGGGAGACAAAGAAGACGCCGTAGGGAATGTTGCGCTTCCCGTGACGTAGCGCCGAGGTCGCAACGAGCCTTCTCAACGCTGCTGCCTTCACTTGGTTTCTCAACACCACATCGGACGTATCGGGGGCCTCGATGAAGTCGTCTCCATAGTGAAACCCCGGTCGCGTCCCCGGGCGTATGCACGAGCTGGGCACGAATACGCCGTCCAGGTCCACGATGTGAACGACTCGCACGAGGTCCTTCCAGTCGTATGTGTGCTTCCTCTCAATCCTCCCCGCAATGAGGTTATGGACATTCTTGAGAACGGAGTTTGTAATCGTGAAATCCACTTCTGAGCCGAACAAGTGCACCGTAGTCACGTCGCAGAAAAAGGCCTCCGATTCGACCACCGCCCCAGAACATACGCCGTGCGCATTCCACAACGACGCGAACGGGGAAATCAGAGCGGATTCATCGCTCGGACCCTCAACGAGAAAGAGCACGACCTTACTTCTCTTAGCCATGATGCGTCGCAATCTTGGCAAGCAGGTCGTCAAAGTCACCCTCTTGTGGATGAGCCGCCTGATAGAATGCCGCCCCCATATCAACCCTGCTCGTGGGCTCGTATACAGGCTCTTTCTGACCGCCCAGGTTGATAGCTCGCAGGTATTGGTTCCTCAGGTTGTTGGACGGCGCCGAGCCTCGAAACTTTATAAACCGTCTTCTTGGGTTCGTCGTCGTGAACACCAAGGATCCAGGTGACAGACATTCAAGCGAGCGAAGGTTGTGCGCAGTAAAGATGAGCTGTCCCTTGCCCCGCTCAGCGATGAGCTCCAGCAGCTCTCCCAACAGAAACTCAAAGACCCCCGAGTCCATCTCATCAATCACCAGACATGCGCTGTCATCGTTGTAGACATCAATCAACCTGCCCAACAGGGAGACAATCTTCTTAATCCCCTCGGACTCAGCCCTAAAGGGCACGCACACATCACCTCGGCGGGAGAGAACCTCAACGCGGACGCCGGGCTTGCCGTCTTCCATCGTCTCCTTGTTAAGAAGGCGAATCTCGATGTTGAGGCCCGGAACGATGGTCTGGAGGACCCGATTCTCGATCTCAACGGTGGGGACGATGCTGTTGTACACCTCGAGGGGGATGACGTCGGTCTGCTCGGCGTCGAGCATGACGTCCACCAGATATCGCCCACCATCTGCTTTCTCCGAAGCCGTCTCGAGCCACTGGCTTCGCCCGCTAACAGGAGCGGAAAGAGAGAAGTAGTTAAAGGCGAGCGCCGCCCCACGGGTGGTGTCAAAGACCTCTAGCTTCTCAAAGCCATATTTCCTGAGCAGCGTTACGGTGTCCATGAGGGGCTTGAGGTACAGCTCGTAGGCATCCCGAGCCGACCTCGACAACGTCTTTGCCTCAGAGCGCCTGTCGTAGCCCACTCGAGCCGAGACGGAAAAGGAATCCAGCGCACGGGAGAAGATCCTCGACGAGGCGCTCAGGTCATCAGAGCGCTGAGCCACGGCCAGGTCCAGGCTCGCATCTGAGCCTGCCAAGGCACGCAAGGAGCGCCAGCGCGCCTCCGGAGAGAACGTACGCCCCTTTTCTCCCTCACCAGGGCCGTATGCGAGAAGGACCCTCTTCATCATGTTATCTGCTCGCACGGAAAACGTCTCCGAAACCAAGCGCGGCGCACCCTCATGAACGTCAAAGGAGAACGCATAGCAGGCGATGTACGGCTTGCCACGTGCCACGTCTCCGCCCAACCCCTGGGTGAAGCCCAGGGACTCTCGCGAGCCCGGTCCAATTTCAAATTCGACCTCAATTCCGGCGGGCACCGCACTGGAGACTCCTACCAAGTCAACGCACTCGGGAGCAAGCTGTCGTCCACGCAAAAGATCTCGCACGCAGGCGAGCGCGTCTACAACGGCAGTCTTCCCCGATCCGTTCTGCCCGTAGATGCCCATCACGCGCGAGCCATACTGACCGCCAGACAGCTCGATCCTGCCGTACTCGACGTTCTTTACGTTGGAAATCTCAATTGACTTGAGACGAATCATGGCGTACCCCCCTTTTGAGGAGAATACTACATGAGATAGGAAAATCGTCCAAAAAAATCTGTAAATTCCGTTCATCTGATTAAGAATGCGCTATATCCTCATCCTCAGACACGACAATCCGCCCGCGGGCGATTAGGTGCCGGTGGGACGAGAAACACAGAAGAACCGGGCCCCGACCACCATGCACGAGCGGCGGTGGTCGGGACCCGGAGCAGCGGCGTTCGCCAAGGCTACGCGGCGGGTGCCTGCATCAGGGACTCCTGGGCCAGCGGGGTCGTCCGCACGGAGAGCTCCTCGGCAGCCCAGCGCGAACGAGACGGACCTCCCGGAGCCCGCTAGCGTCGCGCGATACCCCGCAGAATGCCCCGCACTCGACCCAGGGCCTTCCTCAGGGGGCTGTGCGGAGGAAACAGCCTGTCTTTCAGAGACGGCGTGCCCATCCGCTCGCGCTCGGCGAGAAGCGCATCATATGCGGACGTCCCGCGCGCGAACGACAAAAGCTCCTCGTCATCGAGCGCGCCGTCAGCCCCATGAAGCACCGCCCCAACACACTCTGGAGGCAGCTCGGCAGCGCCAAGACGGGCGAGAAGATCCCCCCTAACGGCGGCGGGATTCCCTTTCCCACGGCTACCGCGCTCCAGAGCCCCGCCCAATAGGGAAAGCAGCTCGTCGGCGCACGGCAGGGCATGTTCGCCATCAAGGTCTACGGCCACAACGGATGCGCCAAACGCCGAGAGCGGCGCGCCGGACGCACTCTGAGCGATGCAGCCAGGATCACCGACAAAGAGAGGGCAGCCCTCAAACCAGAGACCGATACCCCTTCGCCCCCGCTCGTCACCTGAGACCAGCGAGGGAAGGAGCATGGGCAGCAGAGCCTCCAACTCGGCCTCCCCGAACTCGCGGGGAAGGGTCTTGAGGTCGAGGGTCTGCACCGTGCCGAGGCTCACATTGAGATTGGGCGGGGTCTTCCCCAAAAGCCCGAGGAACCGTCCGCAATCAAAGTCTACGTCATGAATTATCGTGAGATCGTACTCGCGGGTCGGACATATCTGGCCAATCAGGCTTCTCACGCAAACGGTGAGCTGTGCGGAGGATGTTCCGCGATAGCGCCAGAACAGACCGAGGTGCCCCGGGGCAACCTCGAGAGAGAGCCGGGGCGGAGTGTGCTCAAAAAAGACGAGCGGAACGCGGGCAATCGAGCAATCGCCTCCGCGCTCGAGGTGACAGACAAACGCGCTGAACAGAATCTCACCAAGATAGCCACAGATTCTCAGACGATTTCCGGTCAGTCCCTCGTATGAGAAGCCCTCGTCAAATTCGCGCAGAATCGGAAACTCGAAATCGCACAGCTGCTCGAAAAGCTCACGTTTCATGATGAAGCAGTTATAGCCCAGATATCGACGTCCGCAAAGGTAGCGAACTAGGTCCTCCTCATACTCCGGACTCAGTTTGCGACAAATGCGGACGAGCTCGTCCAGGTCGGCGTCGGTCAGAAGGTCGTAGCCAACCATATGCGAACGAACCGAACGCATGATGCCGTTGGGGGTCGGGGCGCCCAGGACGCTCCACGATGGGGCGCACACCAGCTCATGTTCTTCAAGGAGGCTCCGAATGGCCTGTTCGTCAGCAATGTGGTAGAGGTCAACCGTGCGTGGGCAGAGGCACGATTCCTCGATCTGCGCATGGTCGTTTGCGCGATGCTTCTTCCCGTCGAAGCAAAAGTAGCGACGGTAGTGGCAGAGTCCGATGTAGTCCGACTCGAGATTCTTCCATGCCCAGTACTGTGCCGTCAGCTCGCTGTAGGAGAAGTTTCGCTCGGAGATGTTCTCGCCCTCGTCATCCGGCTGCATGCCCTCGAGCGGGGCCTTACCAGCCGCCCCCACCTGAATGGGGAGGAAGACGTCGCTTCTCGGATATGCCACGTCCTTGTGACAGGAGACGAGAATCTTGATGCTGGGCAGACTCACCGGTCCCGATGCCCCACGCCCGTCAAGCATGTACGGAATCCTTTGGGGCAAACCGGTCGGGATGTTCGTCGTGGTACGCGAGCATCGCCTTGGTCTGGGCACCGCCGTACCCTAGGTGTCCCACCACAACGTTCTCGTTGACAACAATAGCGCGACCAGTAAAGCAGGCGTAGCGGCAGAGGCACTCCTCGTCATCACCAAGACCGCAGAGGTCGCTCGTCGCCGTGATCGGAAAGTGGCCGAACTCCTCCCATGCCTCGCGGGTAAAGAGGATGGAGCCCGTGCTGAAGCGCATCGGGCAAACGGAGTACGAGAGGCCCTCGGCGCTGAACCGCTCGGCAAGCGCATCGATGTCTCGGAGAGCCGGCTGAGTTTCGCCCCACAGATAGCGAGCAACACGAGGGTCCTCGAGAACCTCGCGGTTGTGGTGGATTCCGTCGGTGTACTTCACGCTCGTGAGCCCTGTCGATCTGAAGTCCTCAACGAGGTCCAGCTTCTCGAGAATGCGCAGGTGACCGTAGCAGTTCACGTTGATCAGGGGAGAGACGAACGCAGGCTCGTAGAGACTCTCGGCGCTCACCTGTCGATGGGTCTCCATCAGGGCCTCGAAGAACCCCTTGGTGAGGAACATATCCTCGTCGATTTTGTAGATCCAACGCGCTTTACGGTGGAGTTCGATTGCAAGGTTCTGCACAAGGGAGATGTGGTTCACGGAGGTGGAGAGATACGACCAGCCATGCTCGGCGGCGATATCCCTGAGTTCATCGCTCACGAGACCGCTCGTCATGATGCAGACGTCAACATCGTTGGGCACGCACATGGCAAGCCTGCCGAACACGTCCCCCCACAACGTGGGCTTGTATCCAGCTAGGACAATGCAGAGCTTGTCGCTACCGTGACTCCGGTCGACGAAATCGTACGAGGATGCCTCGACGGAGCGGGCCACCTCATCTCCTCGAAGGTCCCTTCTCGCCTGGAAAAAGGCTCTGCCGGTCTTGCTGCTGCTCAAAAGCCTGTAAATCGAGCCCTTGAGGGACATCGAGACTCCTCGCCATCGAAGTGGTCATGCCTACCTTGGATATAGTAGCACGTGCCTACCGACGGCCCCGCAGCCGCCCGATCGCGCGCGAAAGCGCCGCGGGACGCGAGGTGGGCAGCCCCTCGTCCAACCGCGCCACAAAGGTATCGGGGCTTCTCATGAGCACCTCGAGCGAACGTCGCTCCTGTCGGGAGAAGAGCGCGAGATCGACCCAGCCCTGCATGAGCGCCTCCTGGAACTCAGCTGACGCACGATGTGCAAACTCTCCGCGCAGAGCGCTGTCGATGCGGCCAAGGTTCCACACGTACGCATCGTACTTCCGCTTCTGGGCGAGCGGCATGAGGCTCATGTCGGCCAGACCCTCGCTCACAAACCGCTCGACCTCAGCGTATTCGTCGCAGACGAAATACGCCTTGCTTCGATTGTTGATCGAGGATCCCTCGTTGTCCTGTCGATAGTGGAGCACGGGGCTGTGGAGCAGCGCAGCCCGACGCGCGCAGGACCAGATCTTGAAGCTGAAGGAGGTGTCCTGGAACGAGGCCCCCGGGGTCTCGAGCAGTCGCAGGTCGTTGCGCAGGATAAGGTCCCTCCGCACGAGCATGGACCAGAGCGCAGGAGGGAAGAAGAACGGGTCCGTCAGCATCCTGGGGTCGAACACCTTGCCGCAGAGGTCCTCGCGACACAGGTCGACGAGCTCGTTGCGCTCGGACGGGGCGCTCCAGTACAGCCAGTAGTTGGCGCGGACGACGTCGAGTGAGCCCTCCTCGGCACACGCGAGAAGCTGGGAGAACATGTCGGGCTCGACGAAGTCGTCAGACTCTACAATTCCCACATACGTTCCGCGTGCCTCGAGGATTCCGCGATTGATCGTGTTGCCGTATCCGGCGTTCGGCTTGTCGATGACCCTGAAGCGGCGGTCCTCGCGCTCGGCCTTCCTCAGAAGCTCGAGTGACCCATCCGTGGAGCCGTCGTTGACGCATAGGAACTCAATGTCCTCGAGCGTCTGGGCGCTCAGGCTGTCAAGGCAGCGCGAGAGATAGCGTTCGACGTTGTAGACGGGGACGATAACGGAAACGCGGGGCATACGCTGATACTCCTGAGCTTGTCGGCTACGCCGCAGGAGCCTGCATGAGGGACTCCTGTGCAAGCGGGGTCGTCCTGAGCGCAAGCGGGCTCTCCGCCTCAGCAGAGGTCGTAACGGTGTAGGTGAAGGTCAGGCTCTCCCCCGCCAGCAGCGACGTCAGGGCGTAGCTCATCGGTAGCCCATAGCCTGTCGCATTGGTGAATCCGCCACAGGAGCCGGAGCCCACGATATTCATATTCGAGATGCTCCCTCCCATCGGGGCAAAGAAGTACACGTACGTCAGCATGTCAGACGTCTCGCGCTTGGAGGGGTTGTAGCCGGACACGTACTTGGGAGCGGTCACCGCCTGCTCGGAGGTCATGGTATTGACCAGGGTGGTCGTTACCGAATAGCTGGTCGTGCCGTCATCGTTGACGACCCCCTCGCCAATCTGCGTGTAGCAGGACGCATACCAGTCGATCTTGCTCCAAGTTGCGTCGTTCAGGTAGACGCCGAGCTCTGGCGCAGCCGGGTCAGATCCCATCTCACCCGAAAGGCCAAAGTCCCTCATGACGCTCTCCTCGTCCTCATTGACCATCCAGACAAGCAGGCGTCCCGTCTCTCCGCCGCGCGCGATGACATCCATAAGGTCCGTCATGTCAACATTTCCGATGCCGCTCATTATGTTCTGGAACGCAAGCGCGGCAACAGAGCCGAAATACTCGTCCTGGGCCGTCGCGTCATTCCCGAACTTCCAGTACGTGTCGCTGAGCAGCGCCTGGGCGGCATTTGACCCGTCGATCGTGGAGCCGTCCGGTGCGGTGAAGCCCCCCGTCAGGCCCAGAAGCCACTGTAGGAACACCGGGTCAATCGCTATGACGCCGTCGACCTCGCCAAGGCCCGCCTGCCTCCAGTACTCCGAGGCCATCTCTCCCGTTCGCACGAAGTTGGGTGTATAGGTCACCTGGGCGGCGTTGGTGCCGAGGGTCCAGCCGATATGATTGAGTTCCTCCTCAAGCACCGGAACGTCAAAGCCCTCCTGATTGACAACGCTGGTGAACTCTCCCATGGAGATGGCACCGTCCGTGATGGTGACCGTGCCCCAGGATCCGGGCATGCCGCCGGTGGAGCGTACCTCAGAGTTGTTCTGAGCAAGCACGAGGTAGGTGCGCGTCTGTCCGTCCGCGCCGAGCATCTGGGGCAGAACGTCAAGCACCGGCCGCACCTGGTCGATGAGCCCCTGTGCCTCCTTCACGGGACCCTGGACGCGCCCGAGAATCTCGGCGAGCTGCGGGATGTGCGCCTCCGGCAGCGAGGCGATCGTGTCGAGCGAAGATTCGATGGTGGGCAGAGAGGAGCCCACCGTCTCGGAGATCGTCTGGACGAGGCCGACGTTGACCACGCCGTCCTTGAAGAGCCCGGACACCCCCGTGCCGGACACGTCGTTGGCAATGGGGACGAGCACCTCGTCGACAAGCGCCTGGCCTGCCTCGCCGAGGCTCCGGACGCTTTGGACGTCCTCCCCCACCACCGGCAGGAAGGACGCGAGCGTCCACAGCGGGCCGTGCACCTCGACGTTGATGGAGGCCATGTTCTCCTGGACGGTGCCGACGGAGGAGTCAAGCGCGGTGGCGTCGCCGCTCTTGAGCGCCTCCTTCAGCGGGTCGACCTGGTCCATGATCTCCTGCGCCTGGGCCTTGACCGACATAGCCGAGCGATACATCAGCACGCCGCACGTGCCGCCCACGACGAGAAGAACGGCGAGCACGATGCCGACGACGATGCCGACCTTCTTGCCGCGACTCATCCCGCTCCCCCCGCGCGAGGCCGCATAGTAGGAGGCATCGGAGCGCGAGCGCCCGGCTGCGGCGCGGGCGGGCGCTGCCTTCTTCTTGGGCTTGTCATCCTGGGGGGCAAAGTGAGAGGCCATGGCTATCCTCGTCCTTGTCGAGAGGGTCCAACAACTTTTTCATAGTATGCGATTTCCGACACGTTCATCCAAAACACAGGCATCGCGCAGCTATGGCCCTCATGCTAAGCGAGTCTCCATGCACCGCTACCTGTCATCATCCTCTGGTGCTCGTAGTAGAGGAGACCGTATGATGACATTCCGAACCAAGCCAAGTGCACCAGCGAAGCACACCGACATAATCCAAATCAACACACTAACCACTGGAATTGAAACGAGCGGAGCAGAGAGAAGCCAGTCTACCGCCAGCCTAAATTGAGCAATTCCCTCCATTGCCAGCCTGAAAAAAGGGTGACTCAAGTATATCGTCATACCCCATCTGACAAGATAATCCAAGGCGCGACACCCACTCACCCTGGAGAAGATCAGATAAAACGCCTCCCAAACCCCAACGGAAAAGAGCGCAATGAGTGCGTTGTCACGCGCAACATAATACAGGTCCTGCCCATTCGCCAGAGCGTCACGATAGTTCAGGAATATCGCAAGAAGCACAGAAAGCCCACCCACTAAGACAACAGCCCAACCACGTCCGCCACGTATGGGATGTGAAATGAGCCACGCGCCGAGCAGATAGTAGAAGACGCCTTCCATTCCCGACGAGAATAAGATGAAGTTGTCCAGAAAAACGGTCAGCGGAGATCCGGGAAGCATGGCATCTGCCGTACTGCGCCCCATCACGAAAACCGCCAGGAGCACAACCGAGTAGCCCAGCGCATCGGGACGCGCGCTGATCAGACGCAGCAGCGGTGTGAGGGCGTAGAGTCCGACGAGTACCCATAGATACCAGATAAAGTATGGACCATCCAAAGTGCCGAGAATCACAAAGCGCCACCCTTGCCACCCATAGAGGATGCTTTGGAGGACACAGAAGAGGAGTGAAACGAACAGCGCAAGAAACGCAGTTTTTGGTAGATACCCCATCAGAACGCGCCGCAGACCAAGCTTTCGACGCGGGTTGAGCAGAAGGGCGCCTGATGTCATGAAAAACGCAGGGACCGCAAAACGCGTGACGATCTCATAGACGCTCGTCACGAACCAACCCTCATCGCTTGGCGCAATCACCTGCCAGCCAATTGACGCGATATGCGTCATTACGACCGCAAAAGCTGAAACGACTTTGAGAAGGTCGAGCCATACAAGACGCTCCTCGGGTTCGGGATACACTCCCGATCCCGAGGAGGTGTCGTGCATGTTCAGAAAGCTAGCTTGCATATACCGGAACGCTAAACTTCAGCGACTGTCCGAAAGACCATCCTGCGCTCTTGTAGCAGCGATCCATCACGCTTGCAATGCCGGTACACCATGTCCCTAGGCCGGTGCAGTACTCATGCCAGGCGGATCCGGTCTTGGCTGCACCCTCAACATCCCACTTCATGAGATACAGGGTGTTTTGCGCGCCTGCGGAATAGCGCAAGTAGTTGGCGCTAATCCAAGAAGCCGCGCCCAGCACCGCGGCCCGGGGGCTAGTCCAACCCTCCTTGACTGCCAGGGTACGACCACCGGAAAGAGCGTTTGAGTCAACGGCGCCAATGCCGTAGAAGTTGTAATAGGTGGTGTTCTTATAGTAGGGATAGTCAACCCCGTTAACCGTCACCTTTCCATCAGCATCAGGCTTCCATCCAGTCGCCAGGTCCGAGCAACCCCATGCGCTCTCCCAAATCGCATGAGCAAGAAGATAGACCTCGTTGACGCCATATGTCTGAGCGGCTTCAACAAACGCGCTTCCCAACCCGCGAAGAGCGCTGCTTCTGCCGTAGGCACTCTCCTGGTAAGTGCAGTTGTTGGCAACATACGAATCAATGTTCGTAGAAGTCATGCCCGAGTATCCATCCGTAAGCAACGCAAATTGATAGAAGCTCGAGGTTCCATACTCATACTGATCAGGATTGAGAGCGGCATAGAAATCGTTGTATGTGTAGCCATTGCCCTCGTTACGATTGACCTGTAGCTGCGCCATTCTCGCTCGAGAAATCCCATAAGTCTTGAAAGAGGTATTGCTGAGATAGGGAACGTGGAGCGCGGTGCAGATTTTTGCTCGAACGTCAGCAGGAACCACAACAGTACTTCCAAAAAACTTCAACGTCGTGGATACTGACCCTCCGTTGCGCACAATGACGTTCACAGAACTATAGTTTGAACCATCTGCTAGGAGAAGTACGGATTTTTCCTTGCCTTGAACGACGCCCCCTCCGAGCGCATCGTAGGGTCCCTGACCAGAAGCAAACGCGACCCCATCCCACTTGAAGCCAAGGTTCTTCACAGCATATTCCGCAATAGCCATGCTGGTATCGTAGCGGAGTCCCCCGCCGAGACGCACGGCGGTCCCGCCTCGGGCAGATGCGAGCCCCTTGAGATAGCTCAACACAGAGTCGGAAGTAACCGATGTGCTGCCCAGCAAGAGAAAGTTCTTGGCCGACGTAAGCTCGTTTGAGAGAACGCCGCGCTGCTCCGAGGGAAGCGTCCTGGACGAATCGCAGAAAAAGACCGGGGCCTTCAACGCGTAGCTCACAGGAGAGGCGGACAGGGCATCCGCAAATCCGGTGGCCGCAGCTACAATCACTGTGTCGCCCGTCCAAAGGCCCCGGCTAGATCCGTAGCGATAGATTGCCATCTGCGTCGCATATCGATCGGCTCCCCACACGCGCTCGACGGACCCAAACCCACGCAGACTGCTCATGACAGAAGAATTGGCAACGGACTCGCTGCCAAGCAAAACGATGTTCTTCACGCCAAGGGACCTGAGGGCACTGCTCGTCACGTCTGGTACGTATGTTGTATTGGTAAGGAGGATTGGGCAGCCGAGAGCGCCGGCGAGACCCGCCGCGGCAATTGAGTCCGCATACCCTGCCCCGCTTGCCACGACCGCAGTCGAGCAACCACTGGGGAAAGCGTAAAGGGCCTCCTTGGCGACTGTCTCGTAGCGGTCTTCGCCGCCAAGGTTCACGACCTCAACGTCAGCCGAGGCGGCCATCGTTTGAATCTCCGGCGGAAGATCGTCAAGGGTCAAAACGTCATCCGGCGTGTAGGTGTATTCGCCCGCATCGTTAACGCTCAACTCATCCGCGACAGCCCTCTCCGGGCAAATTCCCCTTTCGCTCGACGCAAGCAGTCCAAGACCGATGGCACACACCACAGAGCCGCTCAGTCGAAAAAGACCACGACGCGAAACGTTAACGCCACCTGCTTGTTCCATGGCCATCCCCTATGCCTCCGCAATGCCCTGCGCAATAGCCTGGGCTACTGCCTCTTTCCTGCTTTGGTAAGTGCCCATATCACTAGCACGATCGATAAAACAAATCTCCAGCAGCACTGAAGGCAGCGGCCCGCTTACCACGGCGAACCATGCATCCAGCTGACCTCTGTCGGTTAATCCAAGAGCAGAGACAAGCCTGGTGTGAATAGAGCGCTGCAGTGTCCTGGATCCAGCAGCAGAGTTAGCGGAGTGTACGTAGGATTCCGTTCCCGAACCACCGCTCGCATTGAAGTGAATCGAGACAAAGGCGCCACAATCCATTGCCTTCGCCTCGGGATGACGAAGCTTGTAGTCATTGCCCTTGGTGTTGACATATGAGGGAATGCCATACGACTGGAGGTAGCTTCCCGCCTTCCCCGCAAGCTCCGCCGTAAGCTTGTATTCTTGGTAGCCACTCCCACTCGCTCCAGGATCATATCCTCCGTGACCGGCGTCGATATAAACCCGAAGCCCCTCAATATCGGTAAGCTTGTACCCCCTTGCAAGAGCAAATCGAGTTTTGTATGCGCTGGAGTAAATCGCCTTATCACCGAAGAACTTCATGTAGGAGGGCTTTACTCCGCCGAATGGATCAAACGGAGTGAAGTGGTAGTCGTCCTCCTCCATCAAGACGATGACGGAGTTCTCCTTGCCCTGCACCGGACCGCCGCCCAGAGCATCATAGGGAGCGCTCCCTGAGGTAATGGCGGCTCCGTCCCAGCTCATCCCGAGGCTGGAAACAGCATATTGGGCGATGGCCAGGGAGGTTCTATAGCGGTCGGAGCCCGATAGACGCTTGACTGATGCGCCAAGCGACGTAAGGAGGGTCTCAACAGAAGCAGACATTACCTTCGTGTCGCCCGTAATGAGAAATCTCGTCTTCCCGCATGTCCTAACTGCCTGTTCCTGCTCCGGCGGAAAGTAGTTAGACCCATCAACATAAAAAACGGGAGCCTTGTACTTGTAGCTGATAGGGGAGATGGCAAGGGCGTCGGCAAAGCCCGTCGCGTTGGAGACAATGGCGAGATCCCCAGTCCATAGCCCGTGATCAACCCCGTATTGGTAGACGGCCATCTGTGTGGCATATCGGTCGGCCCCCCACAGACGCTCGACCGTTCCACTCACAAGAGAACGCAGGCTACTCTCGACCTGCTCTGAAGCAACCTTTGTGCTGCCAAGCAATAGGACATTGCTAGCTCCGATGGACCTGATGCAGTTGCTTGCAGTGTCGCTCAGCCTGCTGGATTCGGTAAGGATGATGGGGCAGCCAAGCGCGCCGGCGAGACCCGCGGCACAAATCGAGTCCGCATAGCCCTCTCCGCTGGCAACAATAGCCCATTCGCATCCAGAAAAAGCCGAAAGCACCTGAGCCTGGTTGGTCTCATAGCGACTCGATCCAGCTATGGTTCGGACGGCGTAGTTCGTAGCCGCATATGTCGCAATCGGGCTCTCCGGGAACTCGGTCATGATCTCGCCCGACTGGATTGCCGCCTCAATCTCCTCATCGGTCAACGGAGTCTGGTCGCCCTCCACCGTGGCATATGCAACCTCGGGAGAAAAGAGAGTCCCTCCCGCAGTTGCCACAGCACCCAGACCGAGAAGACAAGCCGCAGACCCTCCAAGCTTGAAGAAGCCACGCCGACTTATTCCACCCAGCTGCTTATCATCATTCTTGTTTTTCAACTTGTCTCACATTCCTCGCAACGTAATTCCAGCGGTTAACCTGAGAAAGAAGCGAATACTACACAGTCTCCGATATCTTACGCAGTATATCTCCGACATCGGTGAACGCAGAGACATACTCCAAAATCGCAGCAAGTTGAGCGTCATTTCCACCTTGATAGAGGTTCTCGTCGCACAATGCTGTTTCCTGGGTTCCCGGGAGATAGTCTAGAGGGCAGTCACCCGTAGGACACACGGTCATTGTTCCTGCGATAACCGACATAATTTTAAGCCAAAGATCATCCGCTCTCGGACAGGCAGAACGAATCCCTTCAATGTCGAACACGTGGTCATCCAAGCAGTGTGGAGGATAAAGCGCTCCCCCCACGCCCGTCCCAACAACGCCGAACGACGGCCTGCCGACGAGGTCTCCCAACTCCAAAGGCCATGTCTCATAGGGTGCGGGCCGCTTGTCTTCAACCGCAATGACACGGGCGCGCATGGCAACCACTTCCGCCGGCCAAGCACGATGGGCATCCAGGAGGCGCTCAAGGAGCGATTTAGGGTAGCGCACGTCATCATCGAGCGTTACAACTACACTTTCAGAAAATGCTTTCATAGTCCAAAAATATTTATTATGCGGACCGAGATCCTCACCAACAAAGCGCGGCTCAACGTTCGCATCGTAAAGGGCACACAAGACATCGGCGGGAAGATCGTCAACGCCTCCAGGAAAGTCCTTGGTGGGAAGCCAGAGAAACGCTCGATCTGGTTGAATGCTCTGACGACCAAGGGACTCGATCATGGGAGCAATAAAAGGGACCCGAGGCCCATATGATGCAATTGAGACAACCGTCTCCGGAGAACCCTCGAGTTCCGTTGACGAACGCTCACGGATTCTTTCGCGCAGACTGTCGGCGCGCAAGGAGTAAAGCTCAGCGCGTATGACGGACAGCTCTTGCGAAACTTCACCGACCCTGTCCCTGAGAACTCGGTTCTCTTCGAGCAGCTGATCAACTCTTCGGTCTAGCATCAGCGTTGTCGGCGGAAGAATTCGCTTTAGATAGCCTTTGACTCGGTCGCGCATTGTCCTCCCCATATTCCGACAGGCGGAATCCGTACCTTTCCCTTTGTTGAGTATACTTGACGCGACACAACGGGCTCAAAGGGGACTCAATGCACATCGCCATCGCTGGACTCGGCTACGTCGGACTCTCGCTCGCCTGCCTGCTCTCGCAGCACAACGACGTCACCGCCGTCGACGTCGACGCCGGGCGCGTCGACAAGATAAACGCCGGCGTCTCCCCCATCGCGGACCCCCTCATCGAGCGCTACCTCGCGCGTCGCCCCGGCAGCCTTCTCGCCACCTGCGAGGCCCGGGCGGCCTACGCCAAGGCGGATGTCGTGGTCATCGCCACCCCCACCAACTATGACGACGAGACCCACTCGTTCGACACCTCCAGCATCGAAAGCGTCCTCGACCTC